>ENA-OSIY01000670-OSIY01000670.1-marine-metagenome-genome-assembly--contig:-NODE-670-length-18873-cov-17.991275_pt1 | contig 18873 bp, 25 predicted proteins | sample MGYA00237884_ERZ534233 | MGnify/ENA primary metagenome ERZ534233 (study PRJEB26412, sample SAMN06343840) | marine metagenome | isolation source: estuarine water | place: USA: Columbia River Estuary... | reverse complement strand
ACGCTTCACAGCGTTTCATATGTGGGATAATTTTTTAAAGAACATTGTTAATTGCTTAACATAGAACTATTATAACACGAAATCCAATTTATGTCAATTAGATTTGGCTAACTAGCCCTTGTTAAACAATGACTACAATGAATTACTGCTTAACAAAGTCTATTATACAATATCTCTTATTTTATGTCAATTATAAGAATGTATCAACTAAATATTTTAATGCAAACAACAAAACTTTTAAACCAATTCGATACTATGTACCCGTCGTCTGGTTTTTTATTAGAAAAAGAGAAATTTACATTACCTGAATTTTGTAAATATTGTTCAGTTTATGGATACAGCTACGGAGAGTCTTTGTTGTCAATCGATGGTAAAACTTACAACTTAGAAAAAGGACAATATTTTGGTCTTAGCGTAAAAGATTCGCTAACTGCTGAAATTACAGATAAGCTGTTCATAGTGGTTAGATTAGGGTATATAGTTCCAAACACTATAGGATGGGTAGAAAAACGTGGTAGACTAAGTTACATTGACGGATGTAGCGATAGTCTATTGATATTTCCATCTAGGTTAGGGGATTCCAGTTTAAATTTATTGTATTTTCCACCAGGGATTGAACAGACATTTCATAGACATCCTAGTATTAGACTGGGATGTGTTATTGACGGATGCGGACACAGGGATCAAGGCGATGGCAATAATGTTACTTCTACAGTATTGGCCGAAGGTACTGCTTTTTGTTTAAACGAACAAGAGCGCCATCGGTTTAAAACAACAGATTCGAGCATGACTATTATAGCATTTCATCCCGATGGTGATTGGGGACCAACTGATCACAATCATACTATGTTGAACAGAACTTATTTAGATAAATAATATATCATATTTAAGGAGACATTTATGTCATATACAGTCAGAAAAACAATTACAAAACCGGCAAACGTCGAATGGTTTAATTCAGCATATCCAGAAGTAGTATCTTCTATTAATTCTTGGGTTGAAACTAACACTGGTTTTATATCCTCTTATAAAGAATTAATTTCATCAACTTCATTAGTTAAAATATATGTATTTGACACTGAAGCAAATTACAATGCATACCGTAATGCTGCCTCTAGTAATTCACAAGTGATTCAAAGAAAAACTTACAATGCTTCTAATGGAATAACAAGTAGAGAAACCGTTGTGTGAAAGTAAATGCAGAAGATAGATACTATTGTTAGTGATAACAAACAATTAGATGTATGGTTTAATGATTCATTAATTGGATGTCCTGCATTACCTTTAATACTATCTACGCAAAGTGAGATAATGAAAAATGGCTATTCGACATTGCATCTTGCATTCAGAAACAATTCTTTAGTAGTATGGATACAAGATCAAGACATTGTCATGGGCGGCATATGTTTTGAATACATCGCTGAAAGAAAAGAATCCTGGATAAATTTAAGTTTTACTGATGAACAATTCAGAGGACAAGGCATAAATCAATTATGCCATCTTTATTTTGAAAAAATAAGTAAGGATAAAGGAGCATTATCTATTGGTAGTGTTGTTTCTACTGAAAATATCAGTCGTTTAAAATCAGCATTAAAAGTAGGATTTAAACCAAAATTCTATCGAATGTCTAAAGATTTATGAAGCAAAAAATTATAGTAGTAGATAATAATACAGATGGTATTATGTGTGAATGTTCAACGTTTAGTATTGCACATTCTGTAAGTTGTGGATTTATTAATTCATCTATCAAAGTTCTTCCTTCAAATTTACCTTGGCAAAGTGAAGAATTCAATAAAAATTTTAACAGTATAGATCAACATTATCAACATAGAGCGGCAAAAATCTATGACATGACTCCTTCATTGATCAATAAACAATGGATTGATTTAAAAGAGTTAGCAATACTACGCAACGTTTGGCAAACCATTTGGGAAACAAGATGCAATCAATATTTGCTTAATAGAAATATCGAGTATGCTCATCTAGAACAGTTTGAAGGATTTTTATGGAGAGAGCTAGATTCTTGCAAACCTAATGATAATTTTTATACTCAGGCAATTGTAGAATGGGCTACACTCAGTGATATCAGCATAGCCACTGCTTATCAAGAATTAAAATTAAAAGCAGAATCAAGAGGATTACAATACATACGTAATCACGCGATTCATCAAAAATATGTATTTTTATTAAATCAAGAAACAACTAAAGAAAAACTTCTAGAAGTTCTATTAGATGGATTAAGTCAATTGATCAACAAGGCACAAATATGAGATCTTTATATTTGGCGAGATGCCAAGAATTAAGTAAGTACCCTGCACGTGATGTAGAAATATGGGGTAATATTAATAAATTAATAGGGTTAAATGTAGGCTTAGTTGACCGTGCTGGCAGCATAACTATGCCATTTAACTTTAAAATTTATCCTGGCTTTGAAATGCCATCCTTAAAAGATATAACTTTTAATCTAACCTACGAAGATTGTTGCAATGAACAAGCACAATATATTATTGCAAAAAGTAAAGCACTTAATAAACCTATAACAGTATTATATTCCGGTGGAATCGATAGCACGTTGGTTCTAATTTCTTTAATGAAAAATCTAAATCCCAGTGAATATAGAGATAGAATTACAGTAGCACTAAGCATAGACAGTATGGTAGAAAATCCTAATTTTTATCAAAAGCATATTAGGAATCAATTTAATATTATTTCCAGTGATAACATTGGTGCATTATTAGATGGTAAATCAATTGTTGTAGGCGGAGAACATAACGATCAATTATTCGGAAGTGATATTATCGGTAGCATATATCGTGAAACTGATTTTTCAAATATACATCAGCCATATACTAGAGAATTCATAACTTCTTGGTTTATTAAAAAGGGTTTAAATGAAGCATCAGCTAATATATGGTTTGAGCTTCTCGATAATCAAATAAAAACTAAAGCAGAATGCGAAGTTGTTACTAATTATCAATTCTTTTGGTGGTATAATTTTTGCTTTAAATGGCAAAACGTTTTCTTTAGGATCCTAACAGTTATTGATAAAAATAAACGTAGTATCATAACTCAAGAATTTATTAATGATAACTTTTTACATTTTTATTCTTCTCGATCATTCCAATTATGGAGCATGACTAACAGTGATAAAAAGATATTAGAAAATTGGGAAACTTATAAGTTTGAATCAAAAAAAGTTATATTTGATTTTAATAAAGACGAAGATTACTTCAAACATAAAGTAAAAATCGGAAGTCTATACAAATTGTTTATTCAACGAGATACTGCGGCAGCAATAGATTCTGAGTTTAACATAATATCAGACGAAGAGTTTGTGCCCGAAGAATTTTATAATCCCAATAATAGTTTCAGTAATTATTAAAGTACTTACTGCGATTTATTTGTCCATTTATACAATCCGCCGTAAAATCCATCAATTTCGTGCCAGCTATTTCTCCACGGGTGTTCTTGAATTACTGGATGTCTACTTATAACTACTGGCTGGCAATTCATCGCGTCACTTATTTCTTTGATAATATCAACATCTTTTTTATATAAAACATCAAGTACTAGTTGACCATTTGGACGTAAACTGGCAATTGCTTTATCCCAATATGTTTCTTTGGGATAATGCCAACACCATGACCATGAAGAAATAATTAAATCTGTTTCTGGCCAATGGTCACTTGGTCCAATAAAATTAAAATTATTTCTATTTAAATTACTGGCATTAATACAATCTTCGACAATCTCCCAATTATTATAAAAAGGATAATTACCCTGCTCGTCGATTTGAACAAATTTTTCTTCTATAAAATTTGCATCTGTTGTTTTATCTAATAGTGTAAATTTTGTATTTGGTAACAATTGACTAAGAGTTAAGTCAAAAATAGCAACACCTGAACCTACATCTATCACTGATTTAATTTCTTTTAAATTTTCTATTGATTCCAAAACAGCATTAAATCGATCTTCATGAACCCATTGTAGCCAATAAAAAAATGCAGCATCCATTTGGTAATTTAATTTAGTTCTCAAACTATGAGACGCATCGTCTTTAACATATATGTCAAATGCCTCAGTAAGTTGTTGCGACACTTGATACCTTTTTGCACCCAATGGACTTTGTTTGGCAACATATTTTTTAAGTAATTCTGTTTTATTCCAATTCAGTGTTAGTTTTCTATTTTTTACTCTAACTGCAAACCAGTACTCTAATCCTGCTCTTTTAAATTTATTCATATATCCAATTTCTTTTTAAAGTTTTCTGTAAATTTGCCATCTATACGTAAACTAAATTTAGTGGTATTAGAAGGCAATGTTGCATGTGTTTTATAATTATTAAACCATGCAAAATTTCCGGCAGGTTTTCCATTGACTACCAATTGCTTAGGATTATTAGGATTAGTTAACCAAATAAATTCTGCTCTTTTTTGATACTCTGTAGGTGCTTTAGATAAATCATCATCGATGTGTGGAGGTGTTTGTGTACCAATGAGTTGTATAAAAAATAAGATTCGCCCAGTTTCTGTAAAAATGTCAGCGTCTTTGATCCATTTTATTAATTCAGGAAAATGTTTACAATTTTCAGTGTCGTACCAATTTTTACTTTCCCCTAATGTGTACCATGATGTTTTAAGGTCTTTTGGCTGACGTAAAACAATAGCAAGCCCTTTTAGGTTGTCTCCATATTTAACCGATTTATACCATTCTGCTTGCTCTAAACTAAGGTAGTTGCCATCACTGCCTTTTATCGATTTATCATAATATCCGTAATACAATAGACTATATTTTACAGATTTTGCAATTCCTGTATAAAGTTCTTCCCATGGAATTGTGTCGACGGGAATTATGTTTGATAAATCATAAAGATCGTTCATTGGGTGTATATTGACTCTAATTATAAATATGTAATTAAACTACTATTTATCTAATTATGTTAGCAGAAAACACAACGATCATACGCAATACTACCTTAGAAGAAATTTCTATCTTGAAAAGCGAACTTGAAAAAAATGATCATAAATGGCAGGATCATTTTGATCGCCAGCGACACGACACTGACGGACTAAGCATACATCTTGCATGGTCTGGTAATTTTTTAGAATTCATTATGGACGACTGGCCGAGCTTCCCTGAAACAAAAAAAATATTAGATAAGATCAGTGGAAATAAAACAATAAGTAGATGCTATTGGCACAGATTGCTTAAAGGGCAGGATATTAAACGGCATTTAGATGCTAATTGGTTTATTACAAATAAAAAAATATCACATAGGTATCAGATTTATTTAGAAACTGATTCGGAAAACGAATTAAGATTCGATGATTGTTTTGTTGATGCCAAAAACTATGAATATACTGTGGTGGATTTCTCATTACAAAACTACCATAGCTATAAAAATAACACAGATATTGCGTGGTATTTTTTAGTTTTCGATGTACTCGAAGATGGCACACATTTTCAACACAGCAGATAAAAAACAGAGTATAAATATGTTATATGAAAAAATTACTTATATTTGGCGATAGCTTTGCTCTAGACAGAAATATTAGTTCTTTAAATTATCTGATATCAAATTACAATTTACCATCTTCAATATTAGATAGACATAACAATTTCAAAACATATCATTCTTTTCTTAAAGAATCTACAATGTTCTCTGAAATTAATAATTTTTCTCAAGATGCCTGCGGGTTGTGGCAGCAATTTCTTTTATTTAAAAAACTTTATACTGGAAAAGAAGATGTTGTATTTTTTATAACTTCACCGGGAAGATTATATGCTGAAAAAGCAGGGCATGTTTCAAGCCTTGAAAATGCTAATAAAAAGCTACACGAACTCAGGACATACAGCGTTAACAGGGATTTAGAAGTAGAAAAAATTTTAGAAGGTATGATATACTATTTTATGTATTCTCAAGACGGATACCAAGAAGTATATTTGCAACATCTACTAGTTAGAGATATTATTAAAATATGTCCTCACGTTCACTTAATTCCTTGTTTTGAATACAGCGTATCAAAAGATATTATGGATATAAATCAAGGAGTATTGTTGAATGTATTTAAGTTAGAAAATTTTCATTGGGGACTTGATACCTACGAAGATTTATATACTAAATATTGGGACATTAGATGCAATCACATGACTGAGGAAAATCATGTGATATTTGCGGAAAAATTACTGGCATCATTAACACACAACACACCTATTAATTTAAAAGTTGAGGACTTTGTGATTCCTAAATTAGAAGATTTAGAAAAATATTTAATAAAGAAATAAACATGGATATTATATTTTGGACAGGATTGTATGGTCATGCAATATATCGACCTATCGGAGCATATCAACTATCACATTGGATGAGAAAACACGGCTACTCATGCCAAGTAATCGATTTTATGCAGACTATGCCTGCCGAAGAAATAATCGAATTTACTGAAAAGTTTATTACCACTGATACTTTATGCATTGGATTAAGTAGTACGTTTTGGTCCACATGGAACAAACATATTAAACGATGGGTAATGAGTAATAGCCCGCCACCTGAAGTGGTAGTAGCAATGAAAGAAATTAAAAAACGATATCCTCATATTAGATTTGTCCTAGGAGGTTCTCAGTCAGATGTACAAGAAGACGACACTTATAAATTATTTGATGCTGTCATAACTGGCAATGGAGAAGATAGTTTTCTAGAAGTATGTGAAGAATGGCGTAAAGGTAATAAACAAATATTTGCAACTTCTTTTAGAGGCGGCACTCCTTATTTTTCAGAAAGTTTAAATAAAGTTTTTGATCCAGTATGTAATGATCATATGTTCGAAGCCAACGATTGTATTATACCAGGAGAAACATTGCCCATTGAAATAAGTAGAGGTTGTATATTTTCTTGTAAATTTTGTCAATATCCACATATAGGCAAAAAGAAAAATGATTATATTAGAAACATGGATTTGATTAAACAAGAAATAGAATATAATAAACGAATGTTTAATTCAGACAAGTACTATATACTAGATGATACATTTAATGACAGCCATGAAAAAATGCAAAATTGGGGTACTATGTTAAAGGATTTAGATTTTGATATCAAGTATACTTCGTATCTTCGAGCAGATTTGTTATCTAGAAATCCTGAACAAATAGAAATTTTCAGAGACACTGGCATGGTCAGTGCTATGTTTGGTATAGAAAGCTTCGATCCGCAAGGATCTATGTTAGTTGGCAAAGGCTGGAGTGGAAAAGAAGCAAAAACATTTTTACCAGATTTGATGCGACAATGGAAAAACGATATTACTTTTCATATTAGTATGATTGTTGGTATTCCTCCGGAGACATACAAAGATTATAGAATTCATCAAGACTGGTGCATCGAAAACAAAATTCCGTCTTGGGTCTGGCAGATTTTAGGCATCAACACCAAACCAAGGACATTTGAAAGTGAGTTTGACAGGAACTATAAAAAATATGGCTTCGAATTGACAAATCCTGGAGTTACACGAGACTGGAAAACATCTTACATGGACAGTAAAGAAGCTGCCAGAATCGCTACAACATTAAATGGAGAACAGGCTAAAAATGACCTTCAAAAAATGACTTGTTGGGTTGCATTAGCGTATATGAGCTTAGGTTATTCACATGAATATTTAAACAATGTATTAGAAAAAGATTTTAACTACAAAGAGTTATATTCTAAGCAAAATGCATTTGTAGCTGAATACAAACGTCTATTAAGAAATCTTTGATTTTATCTAACAGAATACGTTATAATATATCTAAATTTATCCGACTGCGATAATTGTTTAACACAGTGATAATGTTTTGTGTTGAACAAGTATATTTCACGGTTACTGAGTACATAATCAACAGTGGGATATTGATTAAACTCGTTTAATTTAGGTGCTGTACTGCTAATTGTTCTTGCATTGCCGCAGTTGTAAAAGCCAATGTTAATACTGTAGTTTCTTGTATCATCAAAGTGAACAGCAACATCGCCTTTGGATTTGGATATCGAAAACCCGTGTATCTTGATTTTTTCTTTTAGAAAGATCTGTTCTAATTCTGTAAGATTATCTTTATTAGATATTTCTTGTTGTAACAATACTAATTCTTTTGTCAATTCTTTACATAACTCTTCGTAGTGAAAGATAAAATTTCTTGCAAAATAAATATTAGACTCTGCATAATATTGCCAGCACAATCTTCTATCGTCTTTGTTATGAAAAGGATCAACCGAATTAAATGTAGTCGGTTCAAATTTAGATTCTAGCTCTTCTTCTGTTGGCAATATGCATTGAAGTTTTCCCAGATAACAAAATGAACTGTTACTCATATAACCAGCTAGGCTCCAACACAAATCTAAGAGACAAACTTATTCTTACTTCTTCACTGAAATTAATAATTCCATGCGGATTAACTACATTCAATGCAGTAGGTTTATGTAATTGATAGGATGCAATTTTTTTAAATTCAGCATCGGGTGTAAATGCAATATACTCAGAGCCGTCTATAGTTGTTTTCTTTAAAGTCGAACCTTTAATTAATTCGTATATTCTAGTTTCACTGTTAGAACATCCCAGAATTGGAATATTCAATGATGTACGCTGTAATCCAAACTTAGGAAGAGTATCTATATGTATATTGGGATTTAATTTTTTGGGTGCAATAACAACAAGAATACTATCTTGCAATTCTAAACCCTGGCCACTGATCCAACTTTTAACCAATGGACATTTGCTTAAAAAGTCATGTTGATCAAGCTGATAAAAATTTTTAGCAACATCCATGAATCCATCAGCATAGGTTTTGATCTCTTTGGTTATTTCTTCTAGGTTTTCTATTTCAACCGTTCTAAACAGGTGTACACTCATAAATATTTTGTAACTTTCATATACTTAAAAATATTTATGTATTAGAATCTTACTTTTTGTTAAAGTGACCAAATATAAATGTTTTCACCATATAAATTTACATCAGAAGAATCAAATTCGTTTTGTATAGGACAAAACCATCAACTAGCAGATGATGTTTCTGAATTTTTTAAAAATTATAAAACTAACCCCTTGTGGTTAATTAATACAAGTCGACAACGCATGTCTGAAGCTTTGAAGCATACTGCAATTATTGATTTGAGAATAGCAGATCTATCATTGACAAAATCTTTGACCAATACTCTTCAGTTTAATGACGTTACACAAACACAAACTACTAAAGTTTATGAAAGTTTTCCGTTATTTCAATCAGTGATGAAATGGGCGGAACAAGCTATTAGAGATGCAGGAGCCAATGACGTAGAATTTGGCAGAGCATTTTTTAGTAAACATCATGCAAATACTGACATTGGTTTACACACCGACAGTGGTGTTTATTTTGATTATTATGACAGATTTCACTTTGTTATTGATCAAGTAGACTTATTGAATATATTTCAAATTAGAGACGAACCATTATTATTGCAAAAAGGAAAATTGTATTGGGTAAACAATCATGTTCCTCATTTCTTAAAAAATAATAGTAATCAAGATAGAATTAATTTAATTTTTGACGCAAGGCTAACATGAAAAAAACAGATATATTCCCCAGTTGGGGGACAACTTATGAATTAGACAACAGTGCAGATTTCTTTCAAAAAAGTTCAGACCATTGGAGGGAAGAACTTTATAAAAGAAAACTCATTGTTTTCAAGAGGGTTAAATTTGGCAGAGACGATTTTGTTCGACTTTGTTCGTATTTTGGAAAAGTATGGGAATTTGATGATTACGTAGAAAGTAAAGAACGCATTAGCCCTGTGCCAATAAATGATAGAGAATTTTCTCTTGGATATATTAGTAATAAAAGTTCCTCTATAGGAATGTCCGAAATGCCATGGCATGCAGATATTCCAAATAAGCCAATTGGATCATTCCCGCATAGGTCCTTGTGGATGGTTAAAAATCCAAATCCTGAATCAGGAATTACAACATGGCTCAACATAGAAGATATTGTAGATAAGCTACCCGATGATCTTAAAGATCTAGCTTCTAGAATGAAAGTAATACAACAAAACTGGCACACTGAAGATACCGGAATACAGCATCTTGATTTTATTAAAACGCATCCCATTACCGGAAAACAGTCGTTGAGATTAAATTATTATAATGATCCTACTAAAAAAATTACCAACGGATGGATTAAAAATATTGTTATAGATGGCGAAATAAAAAATAACTGTCAAGATTATTTAAAACCTTTTGTAGACTTTGTCGAGTCACAGCCTGAAATGCTTTATGGTCATAAATGGGATACATTTGATATAGTAATATATGATAACTGGTCATTTATACATAATAGAACACAGTTAAAGTTTGATGACAAGTTAGAACGATTATTTCTCAGAGCAAATATAGATCATATTCCACAGCAAAATTGGGACTCTCATAAAGACAGTCTTCGTCCGTATTTTGATATGAATTAATTTTTTATATTTAAACTATTTAGGATAGTGCTAAGGTTATGATTGTACCAAATAAATCTTAGCATTTTCCTAACAGTTCCTGGCCTACGGCATCTAACTGCATGTGGCACTGACGTATTAATTAAATACCACTCATTTTTATTTGCAATGAATCGATCTTTAACTTTTAGATTGTCAATTTCATAAATTTTTACACCAGAATCTTTGACATTTCTTGGTAATATATTATTATCTATCTGGTCGAAGTAAAATGTTTCATCTTCTCCTGCATTGAAATAATAATTTAAGCCAACCGACCAAGCATCGGTGTGTATCATGGATCCGGGATAAGTTATTTCTGTTATATTAATTTTATCAGGCGGTATAGTGAATTCTACTATTTTATCTAAAACTTCTCGAAGATATTCGTTGTCGGCGATCGAGTATTCGAAAAAATTATTTCCGTATGCTTTTTTATCTGAATCTTTTATTTTTTCTAAGTCTATAGAAGTATTATTAAAATCTAATTTTTGAAATAGATTAATTTTTTCATCATCTGGATTTAAGACTTGCAAGTATGGCTGGCTTTCTAGGTTAGATATCTGACCTTTTACAATGATAACAAATCTATTTTTAGCTGAATTAATAGGAACACGATGAGGGAAAGAATGTCCATTAATACAAAGAACAGTATTTGATTTTTTAGGTGTTAACGAATATAATTGTTCATGCACCATATTATTTTCAATTTTTTTTCTATCTCTTGCATGTTGCACATATTCATCTTTAAGTTGAGAAAATTCTAAGAATGGCTGAGTTGTATCGATTCCATTACATATCCTAAAACCGTAGTCAATTTCGCCGTCGAAATGAAAATTAAAATCGTAGTCAGTTTGTTCATTTTGACTAATTAGTATTACTGTACGGGTTTTATGATCTACCGGCAATGAATTAATTAAATCCATAAATGGGACAAATGCGCCTCTAGTATCATATGGATATATTTTATTACCGTTAAATTCTAAGACTCTTCGTGTCCACGGATATTCGCGTGAATTTCTTTCTTTGTATATTAAATCTTCTTTAAAAAACAACGATTTTTCATATGACTCTTTAGTTGCTTCTATAAAGAGATTAACATCTTCCATGGGAATAGAAGGTACATTATAATCTAATTCGGCTGCTATCATATATTTCCTGCGATTGGAATAATACCTTCTCTATATTTTTGTTTTAAAAATGTACATCTTATAATAGAATCCTGCGGCAACAAAATTCTGTTGAATAGAACCTGCCAATATGTATTATACAAGCATTTTGTTTTTGCTGGAACTTCTAATTCATCAAAATAGTCGTAGCGTTCTTCTGCCCATTCACTGAACATTGTACTTCTAAGAAGTTTACCATGACGTTTATTCCATAAAGTATAAAACTTAAATCTACCACGTTCTTCATTAAACTTGATCATTGTATCTAAAAGATCTTTAATAACATCTGTGTTTTTTGAATTTGAACGTATTTGAGTACCGTACCAAGACGCATCATCTGGATTTTGATAACATGCAATTAATCCCACACAATTATCGTCGTCGTCAAATGCTCCAAAGGCATGATAGCTTTTTAGACCCACTAAGTAAGTAGACGAAAAGCCTGCGTGATATACTCTTGCCATTTGACTGCTAGCGGCAAAGCCAGAGCCTTCTACTTTCACACCCATATATTTGGTAACCTCAAATAATGAAAAGATTTTTTCTTTGTGGGTTTTATCTAATTTTACAATTTTCATCATTTTACCTTTAACTGCGTTATCATTTTTTTCATAGTATCTTCAACTTCTATGTTTGCACGAAGTTGTTTAAATGTTTCTTCTACGCTTAATCCGTCTATACAACTTTCCATACGTTTGATTTGATCTCTTCCAATTTCTTTATACGCTTCGTAATTAAATCCCATTAATTTTTCAAAGCCGTGTGTTTTTCTTTTATAAGTGACGTATGGACATAATCTTCTCAGTATATTATTTTTATTTGACACTGATGTTAATTTCATATTTTCTTTTTCATAGAATAACCATTGCATCTCGGGCGTTTCCATATAATGTAGTAATAGTTCGGGGGTATAACTAAACCATTCATTAACTAGTGGTACACCAAATTTATTAGTAAATCTCATCGCACTTGCGTCTTCATTTTCTCGAATTGTATAGTACCAATAGCTACTATCTAAATTAACTGCTCGTGTAAATAATGCTTCACCGCCCATAACTGCAGGTGCTTGATATTTTAAAATATGATAATAGACCATAATATATGTAATCTGTGTGCATTGAATTTCTTTACCAAATTCTTCTGCAAGGCCAGAGTTTAAAAAATCATGGACATCTAATTCTATTATATCTAGTTTTAGTCCTAGTTTATCTGCAAGGCGTATGGCTTCGTCAACGTCGTCTGCATTATAATCATTTTTAAATTTAATTGTAACACACCTGGGCTTAATGCCAATAGATAAAAAATTGTTAGCAACAATTTCGCTGTCAGTTCCTCCGCTTAAGAATAAGATTAGGTCTTTACCAAATTCTCTGTAAACACAGTCAGCAGTTCGCCGAAGTTCGCTTTCATATGTTCCGATTCTGTATAAATCAGGATCTACCGAACCGACACTTACTTTGTAAGTTTCGTAACTATTTGTTCTATAGTTATATATTCCGTGATCGCCGATGCTGTATTTTAAATGATTATTAAGAGTGAAGTTAGTCATGGGTTTGTTATTGTTAAATTTATTTAACATAGTTTATCTGAATTATAAACCAGCAGATGCATTCGGCTTGCCTAAAAACCATAACCATGCTTTACAAAAATCAACTTCCCACCACTTACCACTAATTTTAGATCCAAAATCGTATACTGCCGGAGAATGGTGATGATTATTATGCCAACCTTGTCCCCAACCTAGATAACCAAGAATAAAATTATTATGGCTATTATCTCTAGTGTTAAAATTTCTATAGCCAACTAAGGCCTTGGAATGCCCAAATACATTCACTAAATTATCTTGCAACAGTCCTAGACCAGTTGATAGGCAAAATCCTACTAAACTCAACTTCCAATCAAATACCGCAACAATAATAGGTACACCCCATAGTATTTTAAATACATGATTATTAAACCAAGTATGATTTGATTTTCTGATTAAATCAATACTGTACTTCATACTAACATGGCTTGCTCTTTCATTAGTAGTCCAGCCAAAGAAGCTGACCCAAAGACTTTTTGTCACAGGACTATGCAAGTCTTTTTCAGTATCGCTGTGAGGATGATGATATCCGCGATGCACAGCCACCCAGAAAATACTGCTGCCTTGGCCGGCCAGTGATGCAAAAAATAAAATTATATTTTCTTTCCAAGTAGGCAAAGAATGTGTTTTATGACTAAAGACTCGGTGATAGCCAACTGCTATTCCTAGTCCAGAAATCAATGTCCACATAACCACAGTTACTATCAAATAGTAAGGACTTATTGTTCCATTAAGTAATAAAACAATAGCCAGGATAGATAATATTGTAAACGGAATTAAACTTAACCAAATTGATTTTGATATATTTCTTGTTGACATAGATTATGGAAGTAGTTCTAATAAGTCATTTAAAGTTATTAACTCTTTTTTTGGATCTGTTACTATTGACCCTGTCTTTTCTTCATAATACATTTGAAGTTCGACAACATCTAATGAATCTAAATTTAAATCTGTTAATAATGTTTCTCCATTAATAGTAGTAATATCGATACTAGTGTCGTCTGACATTTTAGTTATACTTTGTATACCTTCTATTAATAATTTGATATTTTCTTCTCTAGTCATATTTTTTCTCCTTAATTCCATTACGTATTGAACTGTATTATATATAGTAAATTTACCCTTAGGTTGAAATTGTCTATACATTTCAGGCCAATCATTAAATAATGCTGTAGCTTTGTTTGTAACAGCTCTTTCAAACCAAGAATACATAACTTTATTATGTTCATTGACAGTTAACCAAACATTTTGATATTTTCTAGTTTCTTTCAATGTTCTTGGCAATATGTATTTTGCTACAAAATATTTTCCTCTGTACTCAGGGGCAACATACATTCGACTTAATGCAAATGCAGTTGTTTCATCGTCTTCATATTCATTCCAACCAGCACTACATACATATTTTCCTAGATGCTCAACAACATAATACTTACCTTTCCCTTTCTTATATCGACCATTTTTTATTATAAAGAATAAATTTCCAGAGGAATCATTCATGTAGTCTGGATGATAATTTTTAAGTAAATGACTTTCTTTTATATCTGAAAGTCCTGATGTTAATAATGTTGTTACGTATGTATCTGTTAAATCATGTATTTCGTGTATGAAAAAGTTTTCATTAACGCTGTCGATTGATTTGTCCATAAAAGTATTTATTATTCCCTTTCTTTAGATTAATATTAGTAAATACATTATGCTACCAATGGGTCGGTGAATATGATTCTACATTGTAGGACCATTGCCGTTTTTAAATCCCACACTTCCACCTTCTGCTTCAATGCGTTTAATAACGTCTTCAAATAAGATAGGTGTGTAATCTGTTTGTTCAACACAGACACAATGATAGCGTGTATCCAGTAATTCTTCATCACTGAACAAATCTCTATACATAACACGATTAGCATGTAAGTGACCGTGAATATTAGTACCAAAACGACCCAAGGACTCGGGGTGTAAAGGAATGTGACTTAATATCATTCCGTTCATTACATGGTAAGCACGTAATTCACGGAAATATAATCGATACTCATCATCACGGAAGATATCGTGGTTACCGCGAATCAATACTTTATCGCCGTTTAAGCGACTCATAATCTTTAATGCTTTGCGATTGATAACAACATCGCCCAAGTGATATACTTTATCATTGGGTCGAACTCTGTCATTCCAACGACGAACCATTTCTTCGTCCATTTCGTCGGCATCGTCCCATGGGCGAAGTTTTGTAACACCATCGTTGCGGGTAAAGCGACATACACCAGTATGCCCGAAGTGGGTGTCGCTGGTTAAAAATACACTTGGCATATTATACTCCTTTTCTATATTATACATTATTAGGGCTGTAGTGTCAATCAAATTCTACTTTCGAGATAAATAATACTGCATACTAATGCAACATTATTATACCGAGGATAAGGAGAATATAATGGAACTAAAATTCACACCTAGTGATATCACTAAGGCTATACATCGTAGCCAACACACTCAACGTAATTTCGACCTAAGCAAGCAAATGCCTGCTGAGCACTTGGAATTGTTCAAAACTGCGGCTACTCAATGCCCAAGCAAACAAAACGTTGCTCACTATAAAATTCACATGATTACTAATCGTGATGTTATTGAACGTGTACACGCTTTGACACCTATTGCTCGTCATGACGGTAAGGGTATGACTTCTAACAGCCAAGTTTTAGCTAACTTGTTAGTTGTATTCGAAGAATATCGTGACATGAGCAACGAAGTTGATCAAGGTCGTAATGACGAAACTACTGCTTTGTATGCAGAAGGTAAATCTGATCAACGTGCTTATGACGTATTAGATCGTGATGCTAACGTTGCTGTTGGTATCGCCGCTGGTTACTTGAACCTAGTTGGTGGTCTAATGGGCTATGGTACAGGTTGCTGCCAGTGTATGGATGAGCCAGCTGTTATGGAAGCATTGGGCCTAACAGGTCGTCCATTGTTGTTAATGGGCATTGGCTTCAAGAACGAAGACTTAAACCGTCGTGTTCACCACAGCCAGCCAGATGTTGTCTTTCCAACAAGACAAAAGCAAGAAATTCTAGTTGAATTTGTAGCTTAATTTTAATAAAGATTGATTAATCTTTAAACCCGCTTCGGCGGGTTTTTTATTGTGTAATGTAACCAGTTTCCTGCAACATTTCATACACTTGATCAAATGTATAATTGCTAGATTGCAATACTAGTGCAATTCTATCTACTGGTCCTGAGCCTAAATTCTTAACGCTGTGAGGGCTAGAAACATCTAATAACCAAACATCACCAGATTCTGCTATAAAACTTCCAGCATGTTTTAAATTTTCTTCGCTGTACGTTCTCCCAGTAGTTTGAGTAGTCATTTTAACTCCTAGACTATCATCTGCCTTGTTAAAGAAATTTGTTTGACAGTTGACTGCTTTAACATAAAAATTTATTGTAGCATAAACATAGCTGTCTGTGTGCGGAGGAATGCTATAATTTATTTTCATCTCTCTTATAAAGAACTCACTTCTGTATCTTTCGGGGATAACTGAAAGCATTAAATCTTTATTGTAGTTGTCGATGTTATAGAATCCAATGCCTTTACCGTTAATGGCATATTCGTTGATTAATGATGTTTCTGTATAATTACCGACATCAAATTTTTTATTAAGTTTAATAAATTTCATAATTGTATTTATAGGGCATAAATATTTTTATGAACATTGATGATTTTTACAAACCTGTAGATATTGAAAATCTCAATGAGATACAACAAGAAGTATTAAAATTAATACCACAAAACTTGCTTGGCCAATCTTCGCTGACTTACATAGAAAATAGTAAACAGATATTTCTAAGCATTCCTGTACTATATAATTTTTTAAAAAGCAAAAATATGTATCAATCAGTGATGAATATCGCTGTTAATATAACCCAAGGGCATAGTCAAGGCGATATTCATGTAGACAGTGGACCTTATAAACATAGTTTGAATATTCCAATTATCGGCAATGATAATACCTGGATTAATTTTTTTAAAGCCGACTCAGACTATAAAGTTATTACAGTAGAAAATAAAGGCAAGCCTCATCATTTTTTTAAATATACAGATGATCAGTGTGAACTAATACACAACGTCGAGACTATTCGACCGTATTTACTTGGCACAAAAACTCCACATAGAGTTATTAATAAATCTGATCAAACTAGAATTATGTTATTAATACGATTGTTTCCAGGACCATGGGTAGAATCTATTTGAGTCACTGGTTAAAAATACACTAGGCATGCTGTACTCCTTTTCTATATTATATATTATTTTAAAATTTATGTCAAATGGTACCGAGAGATTGGAATCTCGTTGCTTCTACTAAGTCACGCTAGGTAAGATTTAAGTAATAGTTGTGCGTTAGACATTGATAGTCTACGATTATCTAAATCAGACAATACTAAAGATAGACAGTACCTAGATTCTAGTAAATTTTTTACTCGGTGCGGTATTCCTACTTGTATTAAGTATGTGCCTTGCATATTTTGTTTTTCAACAAGCAAAACATCTTCCGGTTTGTATAATGTGAATGGAGTATTTGCACTTGTTAACATAGGGATAGGTGAAGAGTTTGGTAATGGTTCGAACCACTCAATATAACTTTCCTCTCCGTTATATACCCAGTTGATTTTGACAAAATCACCTTCGAAATCATCAACATGGATACCACTTGACCCATGTGGTTTTCTGTAAAAGCATTCCATGAATGTAACCTTTACATTTAACTCATTGAGAAAGTTTTTCAGTTCAGGGTTAAGATATTTCAGGTCGACGGAAATGAGAGGTTCTCTTTGTGAAAAAATATCGTAGTCGGCTGTCAATGGTTCAAATGGTAAGTTAATTTTATTGCAATACTTGTTCATACCAATATTTAACTGGTTATCAGATGCAATTAAATGTATAGTAAAATATATACGATTATTAAATAGCTGACTTTGTGCTGATAAGTTCACTGCCCAAGAATTTTTCATAAACTTCATCCCATGAAAACTTTGATTTTGAACTCCGTAAACTAATGCAAAGTCTTTGGTTAATATCATCATTATTAATGACATTGTGAGGTACGTCTGTTCTAACAAGTGCGCTGGATATTCTTTGTTGTTGATCAATTGATACTAAATCTAAATCATAGTGCCAATAAGCTATTCCGATCTCGTTGATCTTTCTTACAGATGGAGAATCAGTTTTGTACCATATCATAGTATGATCATTGGAGTTTATTACAAAGTTTATTGCCCAAATGGTTCTGCCGTCAATGTTGCCGTTGTCTGAATGAATATTCAATGTATAATTTGGACTGGTTATAAATGTAGCACAATAGTCTATAGGAGTCATGACAACATAATTTAATTTTTTAATTAACTCAGAACTTATAATTTCATGCCATGGATAATATGTCATAATGGTCTTACTATTCAATAGCAAGCTCGGATCCACTAATAAATAGTCCTTGATATTAATGTTGAGTTCTAAAAAATTATCCATTATTTAATATAATACGTAAGTATCAACTATTTATCGGAATGGAGTTATGTCGATTGGCCGGCCCTGAGAGATTCGAACTCCCAACTTCCAGTTTCGAAGACTGGCACTCTATCCAATTGAGTTAAGGACC
>ENA-OSIY01000667-OSIY01000667.1-marine-metagenome-genome-assembly--contig:-NODE-667-length-18913-cov-12.615895_pt1 | contig 18913 bp, 29 predicted proteins | sample MGYA00237884_ERZ534233 | MGnify/ENA primary metagenome ERZ534233 (study PRJEB26412, sample SAMN06343840) | marine metagenome | isolation source: estuarine water | place: USA: Columbia River Estuary... | reverse complement strand
GCTGGAGATCATGCAATTTATCCTGACTGTAGACAAGAGTTTAGAGATGCTGACGATAATGCCTTTAGATTAGGTAACTGGGAAGCAGATAAGGTAGGGTATTTTACACCTTACTTACAAACTGATAAATTAGGAATTTTAAAAGATGGACAGAAATTGGTTAAGGAGCTCGGAATTGAGTTTAATGATGTTTACAAACGTACTAATACATCTTATAAGCCCTATCCTAGCGGTAATAGCGACTATAAATCAGCATCATCTGTTGAACGCATCGAAGCATTTATCAACTTGGGTGTGGACGATCCTGTACAATATGAGGATGAAACTGGAGAAGTTGAATATAACGTTGCGAAAACACATGTAGAAAAACTACTAGCTCAATATGCGTAAGTTTTTAATTTTTATATCATTAGTAGTATCTTCTCTTACCTTCGGGCAAGAGGAGGTACCCTATGATGCACTAGGTGCATGGTATAACTTAGATGGGGAAGTATTGGTAATTAGTAGAAAGGCTGAGAAAGTAGTATTTGTAAGAAAAAGTGCAACTAAAGTATTAGCTACTGGTGAAATAACAATGGATAACGGAGATATGCATATTAATAGATATGATACTGAAGATGCATATAGATTAGGTTTATTTATTGGTAACGAAACGATGGTTATTAATAAACCAAACTCAGTTAGAGCTTGGTTATGGACTAGAATTCAATAAGAAAGAATTTTTACAGTGTTAGTTGGAAGGCCACAGATATGCGGCTTTCCCTATTTATAATAAAGTTAAATGTCGTCTTCTGATTCAATCTGTATTATACCCTTTAAGTACTCAGAAGTATTTAAAGACCGTCACTATCTTTGTTGCCCAGGATGGTTAAATGAAGATGTGTATGATACTGGTAATATGCTGGAAGATTTTAATAGCAATAAGGCTAATACAATCAGAAACTCTATTTTAGATGGTTCATACAAATACTGCAGTAAAACTCAGTGCCCTCATTTGGCTTCTATAGAACAGGACAAAAACATAGACGGTAGATTTATACCTAAGACTCAAAAATCTATTGAATATGTAAAAAAACTTACATTAAATAATATAAATCTATGTTTTGACGAAAGCTGTAACTATAAATGTCCATCATGTAGATTAGATTTTATTAACTTTAAGGGAAAAGAATTACAGTCAGTAGAAGATAAACTTTTGCAAGTAGAAAAAGAATTAGCTCCTAATTTAGAAAAAATAACCTTAACTGGAGGTGGAGATCCATTTTTTTCAAATAGTTTTAGAAAATTTTTGCTAAGGTTTGAACCTAAAAAGTTTCCTAAGTTAAAAAATATTCATATATTAACAAATGGCAGCTTGTGGACTGAAACTTTATGGAATAAACTTTATAAAATACACCCTTATGTTAAAACTTGTGAAATTTCTATCGATGCTGCTACTAAAAATACCTATGAAAATGTAGTACGTTTAGGAGGAGATTGGAATAAATTAATAGATAACTTAGAATTTATTACTAATATTAAAACTATTAAGAGATTTACCTTTTCTTTTGTTACTCAGGATTCTAATTTTAGAGAAATGCTTATGTTTAGTCAACTTTTTAATAGTTCAAAAAATTTAAAGGATAAAAAATACAATATATTTTTTAATCACTTAACTAACTGGGGTACTTTTACTGATCAAGAGTATATTAAAAAAGATATCAGCGATATTAATCATCCAGATCATGATGAATTTTTAAATATGTTGAAAAGTGTAGATAAGCAGAAAAACGTAATACATAATTTTAAACATTTAATCGAATATAAAAAAGCTTTAATATAGATATGATATACTGGTTTACAGGTCAGCCTTGTGCTGGAAAAACGGTTTTAGCTAACATGCTTAAGAAAGAAAAACCTGGAGCATTTAGAATAGATGGTGATGATATGAGAGAGTTGTTCTCAAATAAAGATTACTCTATAAATGGTAGAGTTATAAATGTAGGTACAGCTCAACGTATAGCTCAGTACCTCAACAATCAAGGCAAAGATGTTATAGTTTCTTTAGTAGCACCTTATATTGATCAAAGAGAGGATTTTAAAGCTCTTATGGGTGATCAAATAGTAGAGTTTTACGTACACACTACAGAGTCAAGAGAAAGAGATCATTTTAGAGCTATTGCTTATACTCCTCCTCTTGCTAACTTTGTAGATATTGATACTACACACGATACAGAAGAACAATCATTTGAAAAAGTACTAGAGTCAATTAATGGATAAAAAAAATACATACTTTGTGGATATCGACGGAACGATATTTATATATAGAAAGTTTGAAACCTATGAAACTTCTCAAGCACAGGTTATAAAGAGTACTAAACAGTACTTACAGCAGGTAAATGATGAAGGTCATATGATTATACTTACTACAGCAAGACCTGAATATATGAGAGAGCATACTGAATATGAACTTACCAAAAATGGTATTCCATATCATAGATTAATAATGCAAATAGAAAGAGGCCCTAGGTATTTAATTAATGACATGGACCCTAAAGAACCTGGTGACAGAGCTATTGGGATTAACCTTAAAAGGAACGAAGGTATAATGTAATGAGACTTGTATGGACTTATAGCAAAGACTTTAAAAGAGGTAATAAAAATAATACACTACCTCATGATTATATACAGTACCTATATAAAAAGTCTTTAGAATTAACTCCAAATAGTTACCATAAAATTATTTATACAGATGAGGAAAACGTTGATTTATTTAAACCGTATATAGACGAAGTTATAATAAGAGAAAAAAAAGAATTTATTTTTTTAGCTGATTTAAAGTTTGATATTGCTGAATTATTAGATGGAGAATTTTTAATTACAGACGGAGATATGATATTTGACAAAGAGATGTTTATTCCCAGCAATACAGATATAGGATTTGAATTACATATAGATAAAGTAAAAGATACTGTAAAAGGATTTAAAAAAATTTTAATTAATGAAGGTATCATTCAATACGTTCCATGTTGGAAACATGGTAATAATTCTTCTATCAACTTAGGGTTAATGTATTTTAATAATGACTCTTTAAAAGCGGAATTAATTAAAGAGTATAGAAAAACTCAAGACTTTTTTATGAAATATATTGAACCTAAGTATAAGTTTATAAAGAATAACATCCAATTTTCTGCTTGTGCCTCACAAATGTTAGTAAAACAGTTTTTCATAGACAAAGGTAGAGAGCCTTACTTATTTAAAACTGATAATTTTGATAAATTAGTACATTTAGGAGGAAAAGGTAAGGATATGTTGTTCGATGATTTTAAAATTAAAAAATTAATATAATGAAATATTCAATGTTTATAGGAAGGTGGCAACCATGGCATGAAGGCCATAGATGGTTGATCGACCAAAGACTAAAAGAAGGTAAAAACGTATGGGTAGCTATTAGAGATGTAGAACCAAACGAAAAGCAACCTTGGACTCCACAAGAGGTTCTTTCAAACTTATCTGAAGAGCTAAAAGACCTTTTACAAGAAGGTAGAATAAAAATTACAATAGTACCAGATATCGAATCTATTAATTATGGTAGAGGTGTAGGGTATGAAGTTATAGAGCATGTACCTCCTCAGCAAGTAGGAGAAGTATCTGCTACTAAAATAAGAGAACAGATGAGAAAAGATGGAAAACTCGATTAAACTAATTACCTGTATTGGTCTTAAATATGATATAGATCTTATATACCACTTCTGTAAACACTATTCTAAATTTAACATTGATTCTCACCATTTTATATTACACAGCGATGTTGATTTTGAACTTACGGAATATTTAGAGTTATTTCTACTTATTAAGAGTTCTGAATTAACCTTCGAAAAATGGATCGGGGAGTTTAATTGTATTGAAAAGATAGGTAAGTTTAATAAGATTATAAGTAATTCTAAGGAGTCTCATATACTTTTAACTGACATCGATGAATTCCAGAATCATATAACACCTATACAGGGTGATTATATATGGGGAGACTTAGTAGATAGAGAACCTGAAGGTTTAAAAGTAAAAAAAGTTACTGCTGACAATATTGAATTACAGTTTCCAATTAAAAGTAAAGTTAGCAAATGGAATAATACTATTAAACCTTGTTTATTTCCTTCTACTGAAAGGTTACTTTCATCTCATTTTATTACTAAACAGCATAACAACGAAAATACAATAGAAGTAGACCACTATAGATGGACTAATACTAGATTACCTAAATCTAGAGAAAGATATAATATACATGCTAGACTAAATAAAGAAAATATAAATTTTCCAGGAGGATATCCTGTAGATGCTCAAGAGAGTAGAAGAGTTGTTAGTAGACTAGAGACAAAAACTGCTATATAAATTATGAAAATTTTAATTATTTCAGCTCCCAGGACAGGTTCATCATCACTAGCAGAAAATTTAAAAAATGTTTTAAAGTATAAGCAACTCTACTTAGAGCCATATCTGTATAAAAAACAATTTCATAATTTTAATTCAAAAAGAACCTCCGAATATGGGTACCCTCTAAATTTATCAAAAAATAGCATAGTTAAAACTATGACATACCAAGTACCATCTAATTACGGGGAAAATGATAATTATAAATCTACTAAGTTTGAATTATTTATTTCTGACTGGTCAAAGGAATTCAATAAGATAATTCTTTTGTCTCGAAAAAATGAGCAAGATCATTTGGAAAGCTGGATCAATCTGTTGAGTAAACAAGAGAACGGTGAATCAGTTTATAAAAAGTGGAATATTAATGAAATTAAAGGTAAACTAAAAGACCATAATTATGTAGATTACCTTAAGAAACAAATTAAACATCATACAGATAAAATTAAAGAATTATCTAAATTATTTAAGTTACCTATATCTTTTTATGAGGACTTATACGGAAGCGATAGAAAAAAATCTTTAGAAATTATTAAAAGCTGGAATTTGAATGTAGATAGTGAAGAACTCAATAAAAAATTAGACCCTAAATTTAAATTAAGACAACCAGATAAAAATAATACTATAATATAATGGTTTCTCACAAAAAGCCTATTCTATGAAACTTAAACAAGAAAGTATTAGTAAAGTTTTACACGAATTAAAAACACTTCCTTCAGTAAAAGTTATTGAACCGGATTGCTCATACACCCGAACTCTTTTTTACAGAAAAGATTTTAAATGGCTATTTGAGGAAATAGAGTCTTTTCTACCAAAAGGTTTATCATTAACAGATAAATTTAGAGGCTGTACATATGAAGAAGGGGATTTTATGAATGAACACCGTGACGGAGACTTTGCTTACGCAAAATTAAGTGGTGGAATAGAGTTAAATAGAGACTACGAAGGAGGAGAATTTATTATAGATTCTAAACCTTTGAAATCTGAAGTAGGTGAATTGTTTACTTTCGGTAGATTTATTAAACATAGAATTAATAAACTAACTAATGGTACGAGATACTCTTTACATTTTCATATTATTGATCCTAAACAATCTAACCCTATTATATAATGAAAAAATGGAAGTTAGTTTATTGTTTTTCTAAAAAATTAGGAGATCTGCATAGCTCTAATAAAGATTGGATTTTTCATGCTACTTTAGAGTGTCTAAAAAGATCTATTGAAATGAATTCTAGGTTTCATAAATTAAAGCTATATACAGATCACTTTACTTATGAATATGTAAAAGATATTGATATTGAAATCGAAATTATTAACTTTTCGTCTTTTAGATTTGTTGATGACATTAAAATACAAATGCTTCCATTACTGAAAAGCAAAGAAGTTCTAATCGACCCAGATATTTTTCTTTATGATGAATTAAAAATAGATGAAAAATGTGATTTAATACTAGAAAGGACAGATAAAATTTCAACTTGGTGGTACCAAAAGCCAATACAACAAGCAAAACTTTTTAAATTTTCAAAATTATTAGAGTTTTCGACAAAAACAGGAAATATTGGTAACATAGGTATTATTAAGTTTTTTAACACAGAATTTATGCTTAATTATATTTATAGGTATAATAATGTAAGGAACGTAGCAATGCAAGAGGAAAACAAACTACCTCCTTTTCCACAATTTTCAGTTCTTCTAGGTCAGCTTTTACTTACTAACGTAGCAGATGATTTTAATTATAAAGTTGTATATTGTAGATTAAATAAAAAAAATAATTATAAACATTTATCCGGCAGGACTAAGTATAGAGAACTACAGATACTGGACCGAAAAACAGGTAAAAATAACACTTTAATATAATGGTTTCATATAAAAGACACTTTGCAAAAACAATCAGTTGGAGAATTATTGGTACGTTAGATACTTTTTTACTATCTTGGTTTATCACAGGTAGTATAAAAATAGGAGCAACTATAGGAGGAGTAGAAGTAATAACTAAAATGATACTTTATTTTTTTCACGAAAGAATATGGTATAAATTTAGTAAGTACGGTATAAACAAATGATCAAAGTAGGTATATCAGCATTTTATCACGATTCAGCAGTAGCTATATCTATAAACAATGTAGTTAAAGCAGCAGCAGAAGAAGAAAGATTCTCAGGAATAAAACACGACCATAGCTTTCCTAAAAGATCTCTTAATTTTTGCTTATCTGAAGTTGGAATTAAATTAAATAAAGTTAACGAAATACATTGGTATGAAAGCCCCGAAAAAAAAGACAGTAGAATCAGCACTACGTTTGCTAAAAAACCCTTCAAAACGTTTTTTCTTAACAGGAAGTATAAAAAATCCAAAAAGTCCCAAGATCCGAAAGATATTCTCGAATCTATGGGCTACACCGGCAAAATCATTTATCACGATCACCATTATAGTCACGCTTCTTTCTCTTACTACACTAGCCATTTTACTGATTCAGCGATACTCACTGTCGACGGTGTTGGAGAATGGGAAACAACTACTATCTCAATAGGTACAGGAAAGTATATAAAGAAGTTAGAATCTATTGATTTTCCTAACTCTCTAGGTATGTTATACAGTACCGTAACATCTTATTTAGGGTTTAAACCTAATGAAGGAGAGTATAAAGTTATGGGACTTGCTCCTTATGGAGATTCTAATAAGTATTTAGAAAAATTAAAAAGAATAATATCTCATAAAAATAACAAATACTATTTATCTCAAGAATATTTTACATGGGAATATTCAGATAAAATAATGTTTAATAAAAGACTATGTCGGTTACTAGAATTACCTCCAAGACTGCCAGAAGATACATTAACACAGGATCACAAAGATCTAGCAGCATCCTTACAGAGATTTTACGAATTGGAATTTTTGAAATTAGTAAAAAGAGCAAAAGATCTTACAGGATCGGAAAATTTATGTTTAGGCGGAGGATGCGCTTATAACGGAGTAGCAAACGCTTTAGCATATAAGTACTTTAAATCAGTACACATACCTTTTGCACCGTCTGATGCAGGATCAGCTATAGGAGCAATATTAAATGAACATACTTACGTATCCCCCTATTTAGGACCGGATTTCCATGATTCTTATATAAAGAATGTTATAAGCGGCTATAAAGATAAATTACAATCGTTTAAATTATCTGAAGAGAAGTTAATAGATAAGACTGCTTCTTTGATAGCTTCTCAAAATATAGTAGCTTGGTTTCAAGGTAGGATGGAATTCGGCTCTAGAGCACTAGGTAATCGATCTATACTAGCATCTCCCCAAAACCCTACTATGAGAGATAAATTAAATTTTATAATTAAGAAAAGAGAAGGATTTAGACCATTTGCCCCTTCGGTTATAGAAAATAAGGCAAATAAGTACTTTGAATTAAAAGAACCAGTACCTTTCATGAATCAAGTAGTTAAAGGTAAGACTGAACGAATACCTGCTGCTACTCATATAGACGGTACTTGTAGAGTACAGACAGTTAATAAGAAACAAAATAAAAAATACTATAATTTAATATCAGCAGTAGGAGCTAAAACTGGAGTTCCAGTAATACTTAATACTTCTTTTAATCTTAAAGATCAAACTATCACTATATCACCAAAACAAGCGATAGAAAGATTTTTAGATTCTGATATTAATTTTTTAGTTATAAATAATTTTTTAATAAAGAAAAAATGAATATTTTAAATTGGTTTAAAAGAAAATACTTTTCTTGGAAGAGAGAAAAGGAATATCAAAAAAAATTAAAAGAATTAAAGAAACGAGATCCTTTTAACTATAAAAACTTCTAGCTATTTATATGATATAGTAGTATTATGGCAGATTTTACGGGTAAAAAAATAAAAGATACTTACGCTAGAGTTGTACAGTATCATAACGGAACATTAAAGGATGGATTAGGGTTTGCTATTTCAGCATCAGCTGGGAGTCTAAGCGGGTCTTTATCAGGTTCATTTGAAGGTAATTTTAACGGTAGTTTTACAGGATCTTTTAATGGTCCGATTGTTGGAGCTACATCTTCTTCATTAGCTAGTAGAATTACTACTAATGCAACTAATATTACTTCTTTACAGTCTTTTAGTTCGTCGTTAGATGCTACTTATGCCACAGATGCACAAGTATCTACTGCAGTAAGTTCGCTAAACGATTCTACATCTTCATATGCTACTACAGGTACTAATATATTTACAGGTAATCAAACAATAACTGGTAGTAGTGTAGGTTTAATGTTAGGTTCCAATCATTGGGATACGGGATCAGCTACATTTTATGTAAAAAAACTAAACACTGACTTATGGTTAGAACAAAATAGTAATAATAATCAAGCACCAGAAGTTACCTTTTTCAAAAGTAGAGGAAGTGTAGGATCTGAATCACCAGTTATTACGGACGACGTTATATTTAACATAGTAGGTAAAGGATATAAAAGTTCATCAACAGCCCAAGGAAGCTCAGTTTCTACTAGTGATTTTATCACCTTGAGTCAAATTCAATCTAAGGTTCTAACAGCTGAATCTGCTTCATATGGATCTGAGATGACATTCTCTACAGTAAAATCAGGAAGTACCGATTTACAGACAATTATTAAATTTGATCAAACAGGTACTATTAATCTACAAGAAAAAACAGTAGCTAATGACCAATTAATAGCATCTGATAGGTTTATCGCTTCAGGATCAATTAATTTTAGCGGAAGTTTTGATAGTAAATTTGGATATACTGAATTAGGTCAGAACAGTACTCGTATGTACTTGTTAGCATATGCTTCAGGAAGCGGTAATGGAAATGCTTTGTTAAATGTTAGGAGAGAGACTTCCGGGTCTACTACAGCTATCATACATGCCAACGAAGTTCAGATAGCTAAAACTAGGGGAACAGTATCAATTGGTAATACCGCATCTGCTACTAATATTACAGGATCTAGTCTGGGAATAAAAGCAAATACAACAATAAGTTCATCACAATTACTGACAATACAACCTTCACACCCATTACCTAGTTCACCTGATACAGGATCATTTGCAGTAACTGGAAGTATATTAGCATTTTATAATGGTAATAACTGGTTGGAAATTTCAGGATCTATTTTAGTATAATAGTTGGATATATTAATTTAGTTTCTTATATTATAATAATAATATGACTATAGTGTCGTAGCACCACTTTAAAAACACTAAAAATGGTAGATTTAAAAGAAGTCGAGAATGATCTCTATGATGTAGAGTCTCGCAGAATGACGGAAGAGCAATACTTAGCAAACCGTAAACATCAAAAAAAAATTGCACCTAATGAACCTCTTAATTACCCTGATGCAAGGAAGCATCAGATAGTTTCGTTTATTAAATCCGGTATTCGAATCTTAGGATACTGCTTTATACCTTTTAATTTGGTAGTCTCAGCTATTCTTCTTATCTTATCAGAAATAGTAGGTATAATCGAAGAATTAGTATAATGGCAAATTACACATCAACTAAAGTATTTGACGGATTCTCAACAGTATTTCGTCAATGGAAAGCAGAAGATACTCATTGTAGGTTTCTACATGGATATGGTATTTCATTTAAGCTATGGTTCGAAGGAGATTTAGACGAACGTAATTGGGTATGGGACTTTGGAGGTATGAAAAGAGCTAAAGGTACAATAGACGGAATGTCTCCTAAAGCTTGGATGGACTATACATTTGACCATACCTTTATAGTAGCAGAAGACGATCCTTTCTTAGAGTCTTTTAAGAAAATGGACGAGGCTGGAGTAGCACAGGTTAGAGTTATACCTGCTACTGGAGCAGAAAGATTTGCACAATTCGTCTATGATAAAGTAAATCCTTTTATCGTAGAAGAAACTGAAGGTAGAGTAAAGATAGCAAAAGTAGAATTTAGAGAACACGGTAAAAACTCAGCAATATATGAGCCTAGGTAGAGTAGAAGATTACGATAAGAATTTACCTATTGTAGAAATCTATACTGCTGTTCAATCTGAGGGTTCAAGAGCAGGGTACCCTACTGTAGTTATTAGAACTACTGGATGTACTCATAGATGTTACTTTGGAGAAGGAGGATGGTGTGATAGTTGGTATACTTCTATACATCCTGAAAAAGGTAAATACACTTTCAATGATATTATTAAAGCATATGATGATAATCCTCATATATCAGAAATGATGTTAACAGGAGGTTCTCCTACTATGCATAAAAAACTAGTAAACGAACTAACACATTTAGCAAATGAAAGGAATATCTTTATTACGATGGAGAATGAGGGGAGTCATTTTTTACCTACTGATTACCCTATTAATCTCCTATCAATCAGTCCGAAGTTCAGTAATTCGGTTCCTCAAATCGGAGTGGAAACCCCTGAAGGTAGAATCACGGACGAAAGAATGGTAAAGCAGCATAATAAGTTTAGACTTAATTATCCTGCTATAAAAGAAAGTATTAAGTATCACTCAGACTATCACTTAAAACCGGTATGGGACGGTAAAGATGAAGGAGCATTAGAGGAGATTATGGACTGTATTGATCAGTTAGATGCACCTAAAGATAAAGTCTGGTTTATGCCTGCTGGTGATACTAGAGCAGCATTACAAAAATCTTACCCTGTTATGTTTGATTGGGTTCGAGATAATGGATACCGTTTAACCTGGAGGCCTCATATTATAGCCTTCGAAGACCAAAGAGAAGTTTAATGAACGTAGCAGTATTAGTAGATATAATAAAAGAGACTAAAGCAAATTGGAGATTTGTGTTCGAAGATCCTTTAGCAGATAAAATTCACATGATATCAGGTATGTTGGTTCAGTTATGCTGTAAACCTGGAGAAGAAGGATCTGTAGTTAGAAACTATTCTGTTGCATCATGGCAAGACGGTACAAATAGGTTTGAACTTATAATTACTAACCTTGAAGGAGGAGCAATGTCAGATTACTTATTTAAGGAAGCCAAGATAGGAGATGAATTTATTTATAGAGGTCCAATGGGAGTATTTACTCTACCAGATAATCTTATGGAAAGAGATATCTATATGGTTTCTACAGGATCAGGAATAAGCCCTTTTAGATCTATGATAAATGACATTTTTAATAGTAAAAAAGAATTTAAAAATATTAAGTTATTTTTCGGTACTAGAAAAGAAGAAGATATAGTGTATAGAAAAGAATTAGAGTTTATACAGCACTGTCTTCCAGGCTTTGATTATATACCTACATTAAGTAGAGAAAAAGTGCCAGGCATAGCTGAAGGCTATGTACACAAGCACTATTTAGACCTTATCGACAAGTCAGATCACAAGCCTCTGGTATACTATTGTGGTTGGGATAGAATGATAAGGGAAGGAAGAGATCATCTTGCAGAGAGAGGCTTTGAGATGATGAAAGATATAAGAGTTGAAATATTTGGATAGTATGAGATTTATCCTTATATTAGTTTTATTAACATTCAGCAATAATACTGAAAAAAGAGCTCATAAAACTCTTTTTAAATTTTATGGAGAAGATATAGTTTTACTCAAAACTAAAATTAATGTACCAAACGGTGCTTTATACGAAGTTGCAGGAAAAACTGATAAAGTCTATATTGGATATTCTCCTTCTAAGTTTGATGATTTTGATTATATGGTATTATTCGATTCTAGTAATAAAATCAAGCTAGTAAGAGTTCTAATTTATAGAGAGAACTACGGAGGAGAAATAGGATCAAAAAGATGGTTAAAACAGTTTATAGGTATGACTGAACCTAAAAATTATGTAGACGCAATATCAGGAGCTACAATATCAGTCAATAGTATGAAATACAGTATTAATAAATTAATTAAATCGTTATGAGAGTAGGAAGCAAATTTCCAGACATTAGTGTAAAGGCAATAAATGCCGACGGTGATGAGTTAAATATTAACTTATCTGAACCGCAAATACCAACTGTATTATTTTGGTATCCGAAAGATTTTACTTTCGTATGTCCAACTGAGATACATGCATTTCAGGCTAAACTGAAAGATTTTAATGATAGAGGTTATCAAGTTTTAGGAGCCTCTTGTGATACTGCAGAGGTACACTTTGCATGGTTAAGTACACCTAAACAAGATGGAGGTATAGAAGGAGTAGAGTTTCCTTTACTATCTGATACTACTAGAAGATTATCTACAGAACTTAATATACTCGATGATGAGTCAGTTACTTATAGAGCTACCTACCTTATAGATGGTAATGGCAGAATCTTTCATCAATCAGTTAATGATATGCCGTTAGGTCGTAATATAGATGAGTTACTTAGACTTATAGATGCTAAAGCTCATAACGATAAGCATGGAGAAGTTTGCCCAGCGAATTGGAGTGAAGGAAAAGAAGCAATGGCTGAATCGAGACAGGGAGTTAAAGACTATTTATCAAAGTAATATGGCACAGTACCAACTAATAAAAATGTTATTGGCTGAATTTAAAGCCAAGAAAGAGAAAGCTTTACTAAGTTTAGAGCTTCTCACAGAAAATCCTGCAGGAATAGGAGACCACTCCACTGGCGACTTCTATAAAAACGCAGAAGAAGCTATATCAGCTTTAGCAGAAGCAGATGACGTTTTAGATACCATAGAAAGATACTATGGAGATAACAATAATAGGTTTACTCAAAATAACACATGAGACTACCAGTTATAAAGCACCTGAGTAATTTTATCCAAACAAATGACGAAGACTATATAACTGAAACTCTAGAAGTATTCGAGGATCTTATAGATGCTAGAGGAATTAAAGATGATGAGTTAGACGTTATAGGTGAACTAATGTCTAATATGGAAGGAGCTTTAGAAGTACAGAAACTTATTAAAAGCGGAATGACTCAAAAAGAAGCTTTAAATGATTTTATGAAACGTGTAACATCAATAGGTAAATGAGTTATATAATAGGTAAACCATGTGAAGCAACTTGTGATACTGCCTGTGTAGCAGTTTGCCCAGTTGACTGTATACATGGACCAATAGATATAGAGGGAAGAGGAGAAGAAGTCAAAGGAATGACTATCGGTCCTAAAGATATGCTCTATATTAACCCAGATGAATGTATTGATTGTGGAGCTTGTCTCCCAGAATGTCCAGTAGAGGCTATATATGAAGACGAACAAGAAGCCATTGAAAAAGATGGTACGGATGAATATGTAAAAAGAAACTACAAATTCTTTGGTTTAGAATATGTAGGGTAAATGTTATGTTGATGTTTAATTTTAATTTAATTTAAAAACGAAAATGAAAAAACTCGTTACAGTGCTGTTAATTTTTTTAGCAGTTGGAGCTTACGCTCAAGATTCGAGTACTACTTCAAAGACCATCTTAGATGTAAACTTAGAAGAAGTTGTTGTATCGTCTAGAGTTATCGATGTCGCAAAAGAAAGAGAGACACCGATCGCAGTTAGTACGATTTCAGCACAAGAAGTACTCCTTAAAGTTGGAAACCAAGAGTTTCCGGAAATTATGAACAAGACACCAGGAGTGTATGCTACTAAACAAGGAGGAGGATACGGTGATAGTCGTATTTCTTTAAGAGGTTTCGATCAGCGTAACACTTCTTTCCTTATTAACGGTCAACCCGTTAATGATATGGAAAATGGTTGGGTGTATTGGTCTAACTGGCAAGGATTGACAGACGTAACGTCTAACATCCAAATCCAACGTGGTCTAGGTGCCACTTCTCTAGCAGTTCCTTCAGTCGGTGGAACTGTTTCTATTTTCACTAAAAGTGCCGAAAAGGCACAAGGTGGATCTATTACTCAAATGGTAGGTAATGACGGTTACATTAAAACAACCGCTCTTTACAATACCGGAGTAAATGACAAAGGATGGTCCTCTTCTTATTTATTGACTAAATGGTCTGGTAACGGATACGTTTACAATACATCAGGAGCTGGTTGGACTTATTTTGCATCTGTTGGTTATACACCAGAAGGTTCAAAACATAGTCTTAACTTATCAGTTTTAGGTGCTGGACAATGGCATCACCAAAGAGATGTTTGGGTATCTATTAGAGATTATCAGAACTTTGGTAAAGCTGGTATTGACCAGAGATGGAATACTAACGGTGGAACGTTAAATGGTGAAGAGTATAACTTACGTAGAAACTTCTACAATAAGCCTCTTGCAACTTTTAACTGGGACTGGGATATTTCAGACAACGTTCAGTTAAATACATCTGTATACGGTTCAGCCGGAAGAGGTGGAGGAACAGGACCTAGAGGTAGAAACTACTATGAAGGTTCTATCGATATGTTACCTTTCCGTAAGGATTTAACAGAACACTACTTAGAAGATGGTAAAGGAACTAGAAATGCGGATGGTACTATTAACTATGACGCAGTAGTTTCTCATAACTCTCAATATGAAGTAGGATCTCACAATGATAAGACATATGCTAGAGACGTATTAGTACGTAGAGCATCTATGAACTCTCATAACTGGATCGGAGCTATATCTAAGCTTAATATTCAGAAAGGTAAAATGAGATACTCAGTAGGTATTGATTTACGTGATTATACAGGTTATCACTACAGAGCAATGAACGATCTATTAGGTCTTAATCAATATGCCTCAACTGGTAATCAAAACTTAGGAACTCAATTATATAATTCATCTGATTTAATATCAGCTAACCCTTTTAGAGGTACTAATATTGGAGATAATGAAGCAAAGATTGCTTATTATAATATTGGATTTGTAAAATGGGCTGGATTTAACGGATTAGTAGAATATGCTGGTGATAAGATTACCGCAGTACTACAAGCCGGAGCATCTAACCAACAATTCCAAAGAGAAGATAGATTTGCAAATGTAGATAATCCTATTTCAGATAAAGCTAACTTAGGTGGTGGATATCTTAAAGGAGGTATTAACTACAACTTTACTGAAAAATCTAACGTATTTGTTAATGCTGGATTTATTGATCGTCAGCCTTTATTTGACGCAGTATTCCCTAACTTCGGAAATGATGTCAATCCTGACCTACAAAACGAACGTATCGAATCATTTGAGATTGGATATGGTTATATAGGTAAGAGATTAAGGTTAAATGTTAATGCATATAATACCAACTGGGGTAATAGATTTGTTACTCGTAGTTTATCTAACCAGCAAGGTGTAGATGGTTCTGCTCAGTTTAGAAATATCGATGTAACACACAAAGGTATTGAAGCAGAGGGTACTTATACAGTAGGCGGTACTAAGATAAGAGGTATGTTATCTCTAGGTGATTGGACCTATACTAAAGACTTCGAAGCAGAGTTATTTGACGAGAATCAACAATCTATTGGTACTGGTAAACTTTACTTAAAAGGAGCTAAAGTAGGAGATGCTGCTCAAACAACAGCATTATTAGGTATTGATCAGAAGATTGGATCAAACATTAGAGTTGATCTAGATTACAGATTTGTAGATGGTTTATACGCTGACTACAGTATTACTGATTCAGCTTTTACTTCACCAGATAATGATGGAGCGTTAAAACTACCTTCATTTGGTTTATTAGACTTAGGAGCTACATTCTATGCTAATAACGGATGGTCATTAAGAGCAAATATTAATAACCTATTAGATGAAACTTATATTGCAGAGTCTAATAGTAATATTCATGCAGACGCTGATTCCACTACTTGGAATGGTGTTGATGTACGTAACAGTGTATGGTTCGGCTTCGGACGCACCTGGAACGTGTCACTAAAGTATAAATTTTAGTAAAATAAATTAAGGGGAGCTTTTTAGCTCCCTTTTTTTTTCTTATATTACAATATGGAAGTGTTAGCAGAACTTTGGGAAAAAGAAGGTTATAAGCATGTAGGAAATTGGATAGACGGTACTATAGCTGTAGTACTAATTATGGCTCTATATTACTACAAAAAATGGGTAGATCATAAATTTAAATAAAATGAAGAACTGGAACGAAGGAGATACTTTTGGAATAATATTCATCGGTATTATTATAACTATATTTTTATTTTTAGTACAACCTGCTAGAGCAGCAGACGGAGAATGGGGTAAAACAGGGCATAGAGTTATTGGTCAAATAGCTCAAGATCATTTAACACCAGAAGCATTAAAGGCAGTAACAGAATTACTTGATGGAGAGACATTAGCAACAGTTAGTACTTATGCTGATGAAATAAGATCAAATCCGGCAATGGACGGATTCAAAATATGGCATTACGTAAATCTACCATTAGATAAAAAATATCAAGAGGTAGAACACACCCAGGATAACGTAGTAATAGCTATTGAAAAATGTATTGATGCCCTTAAAGGAGGAGCATTAACTAAAGAACAAAAATCATTTCATTTAAAGTTTTTAGTGCACTTAGTAGGTGATATCCACCAACCTCTTCATGTTGGTAGAAAAGAAGATTATGGAGGAAGTACTATAAGATTAAAGTTTAAAGGTAGAAAAGCAGAAGAAACAAATACTAACTTACACGTACTGTGGGATACTAATATGATAGATGATTTTAAGATGAGTTATACTGAACTATCAGATTACTTACAATCCTATCAAAAAGTAGATTTTCCACAAGGTAATGCAGTATGCTGGGCTAATGAATCTCAGCAAATAGTTAAGAAGGTTTATTCCGAAGTAAAAGTTGGAGATTACCTTTCTTATCCTTATCTTTACAGTAACTTTTATATCGTAAAAGATAGGCTTTTTCAAGCAGGTATCAGATTAGCTAATTTAATAAACTCTATATATGTCTAAAGAAACTAAAGAATTACTTTACAAAGTATTTGTAATTTACATCGGTACAGCGTCCTTAATGATAGGACCGTTTTTCGTTAATTTTTTAATCGGTAAACTGCTATCTGCAGTAGGATTAGCACTACTAACAGTTCAAACTCAAAGAACTAAATCTTATAATCTATCTCTACTTAATGTAGTAGGTATATGTGGTTACTTATATAGCATCTTTACTCAATGAGCAAGTTAATTAATTTATTTGGAGGCCCCGGAATAGGAAAAAGTGGAATTGCAGCAGGTTTAACATATGAATTGAAAAGGAAGCATATAAGTTGTAATAACCCTTATGAGTTCCCTAAAAAACTGGCATGGGATAAAAACTATCCAGCTATACAAGATCAGTTATATGTATTTGCTAATCAGCATAGAGGTATAGCAGAGTGTTACAATAAAGTAGACTATATTATCATTGACTCTCCCGTAATGTTTTCTACTATCTATCATAGCTACTATACTAAAGGATACCCAGCGGAGAACTATGGACAATCGTTCCATAATATGGTAGTAGATCTACATAATACCTATGATAACCTTAATATACTACTTAAAAGATCAAATACAGAAATTAACGAAGCTGAAAGATTTCAAGATCTCAAGCAATCTATAGAGATAGATGAATTATGCAAAGCTAAGTTAGAAGAGCATAAATTACCTTACCATGAAATAGAGGTAAATGACTACACAGTAAGTAAAATATTAGAATTGTTATAATGGAAAAAAATAAGTTATATTTAAGTTGGAAATGGGTAGACGATCAAATTAATAAGATAGGTGATAAACTTGAAGGTTTAAATTTAGAGTTTGTATCCGGAATACCTAGAGGAGGGCTAATACCTGCAGTTATGATGTCACATGCATACGGTATAAAGTATATTAGTTACTCATCAGCTAAAATGCTACCGTTAGAACTAAGAAAGAAGACTATAGTAATAGACGACATATCAGATACTGGTCTTACTATGGCGGAAGCTGATAAGTTAAAATTTATTACATCCAGTCTCTGTACTAGAGTAGGTACCAAAACGTTACCCAGACTTAATGGTGAATTAATATCCGGTGACGAATGGTTAGTCTTTCCTTGGGAAACCTTAGATAGTCAAGCTATACAAGATTACTTAGTTGATGAATAAATCTATATTAGTTATAGGTACTCAAAGAAGCGGCACAAGTAATCTTATAAAAAGTTTTGGTGTAGAATATAAATTAAATACACTACAATGGTTAGAACCATGGAACTACCATTCTCCACTTGTAAGAGAAAGTGATACTTCGACTAATTGGACTAAAACTCCATACGATTTAAGTTTGATTAAATCACATACCGTATTGGTAAAGACTCAATCTTATCAAAAACCTAAACATTACCCTGGTTCGAGTATTGATTTTTTGCTTGAACTGGTTAATAGGTTCGATAAAAATAGAATCATACTAATATGCCGTGAAGATTACGATAAGCATATAATTAGCTATACTAATTTAAGGTACACTATTTACCAACATGGTTACTGGTCAGGTAAAACGAATTTTCACTGGAAAGAATCAGATATTCCTGAATCGTATTTAAATAATGAAAAAGAACAAAAATTAATACACAGTAACGTAACTGAACAACGTAAATTACTTTTTGAGATTTCAGATAAGTTAAATATAGGTGTCACCTGGTATGAAGATTTATATGGAAATGATAGAAGTAAATCGTTAGATATTATCAAGTCTTGGAACTTTGATATAAA
>ENA-OSIY01000666-OSIY01000666.1-marine-metagenome-genome-assembly--contig:-NODE-666-length-18942-cov-9.148052_pt1 | contig 18942 bp, 31 predicted proteins | sample MGYA00237884_ERZ534233 | MGnify/ENA primary metagenome ERZ534233 (study PRJEB26412, sample SAMN06343840) | marine metagenome | isolation source: estuarine water | place: USA: Columbia River Estuary... | reverse complement strand
CCCACGTTATTGAAAAACCGTAGCAATGTGCGTGTACCGGGGGTATGAATGTGTTGCATGTCTATTTGGATTGCTACTATGTATTAAATCACGCAAACGCTGCGCGTTTGCTAGCTGTGTATATTGTGTATATTCTGTGTGTATTTATGTTATACTTGATAGTGTAATTGATCTCTGAACAAATGAAAGAGAAATATATTGCACACGTTATATTTAGTGTTCAACGTTAAGAACACTATCCTCAAACCCAAGGCGCAGGGTTAGACTAAGGATTAGCAAAGCGCCCAAACACTCCGTGATTAGTAGTTAAAGCGGATAATGAGACTGTAACTAAAGATAAGACCTATTGGTCTTATTCTTTTAAACCCGCAAATGCTACGCATTTGCTAGCTGTGTGTTATGAGCTAAGTGATACAATCGCTACGCGATTGATGCTTTGTTTACTATTGTATATTATTAATTAAATAATACAATCGCTGCGCGATTGACGCTGTGTGTATTTATGTTTAGTTTGTAGAGAGTAATTAACTCTATGTATTGTATTGCGGTTTGGCTCGCATTACTCTTAGTTAACGCCATCGCAATTGTATAGCGATTAATAAATGTAAAAATAGGTGTTAAGCACCTATGTACTACAAGCTTATATATTTGCTATGAATACCAATGGTAAATGAAATGTTGACTACTTAGGTAGTTTGGTACAACATAAATATATAGCTTCAAACGAGCTAAGTATTTATGTTTTTTTTGTTATTAGTTATGGTTAGTATCTCCACGAGTGGGAGAACGCCACTTATCTCGCTGACGAGCGCATAGGAAGAACTGCTGGATAATAAAGACAGCAACAGGGTTAGCTACCTTGAGTTTGATAAACGAAATAACCACAGTTGGAGGTGTAACGCTTCGACAAGAATAGGAAGACAATGGTGTCTTCCTTTCTTTTTTTTATGTTTATCTTGTACTATTAACTCCAATGTGTAGTATGTATTATGTTTACAATTAAATATTTGTTAAACTACAAAGAATTTAAAGGATATAGTAGAGAACAAAAAATGATTATGTTTTCTATCCACTTGTGGGTAGACGTAGTCTTAATTGGTTTAATCTACATCTTTTACTAAGACTCGAAAGAGTCTTTTTTTTATGTTTATATTGTAGATTAACTCCTATGTGTCTACACACCACAATGAAAAAAGTAATGTATTTAGCAATGATAATGTTCATTGCTACAGTGTTATTATTTACATGCAGCTGTTCAACTAATAAAGGGTTATTACCTACTAATAGATGTTCAGATGTATGTGCATTTAGTTCAATTAAATAATAACAGAATAGCAATAGTGCTATCTGAATCTTTTAAATCTATTGTTATGAAAAAGATTTAGCAAAACGGTCTGATATGAACTGACACTTATATCAAAGAACTACCCTCTGGGTAGTTTCTTTTTGTGCAGATACATTGCACTATGTATATTTATGTTTGTCTTGTTAATAGAAGACAAACTATCCCTTCTATTATCTCTGTTATGTTAGTTAAATTAACTAATGCATATCACAGTTCAAGTACTGAATGTGCAAAAATCCGCATCGATAGATATCATGCGAATGTTGGCCCTAATAATGACCAACAATTACTTATTAAAATATTACAATGGAGAGATAAACCCGTTGTAGCACTTGATAGGAATAAAACATATGTTGCTGAATTAAAATTTAGCACTAATGTAAATAAGAAAACAGGTATTGAATGGACTAATCACGATGTAATATACATTGGGGAAGAAACAATTAATAGTTCTGCTGTTGATTGTTTGTATACATTTATACTTACAAAAGTTTCAGGTTATAATAATCTTCCTAAACCAGTAGTTGTGGAAGATAAACCTGTAATAGATGATTTACCATTCTAATTGAAAACCCTTCGGGGTTTTCTTTTATGTTATATTTGTATTGTACTATCAATACACCAATCGCCATGATTAATAGAATAGAGTATCCAAAGGATACATTAATTGTTTGCCCTTATTGTCGTACAAGATATTTTCTTAATTCTTGTGAGCTTATTAAGGATGCAAACGATACTGCATCGCATTCAGACCAATTTCTTATTAATTGTAGATGCGGAGAAGGAATATTCTGCATAGGGTCTAATACGTTCCCATATGCTCAAACAGAAGAAGACTACTATCGTGATTACGATGCAAGACAAGAGCGTAATAAACATAGACCTAAATAGGTTTATGTTTTTTTTGATATTGTACTATCAATATCACAATTATTATGAACATATTTCAAGTTAAAAGAAATTGTGCTTATGCGTTGTATCAAGAAGAACCTAAGTTCTTTAGTACATTAGCAAAAGCTGATGTATATATGAGAAAAGAAAACATTCTTATTGCTCAAAGATTACTTATTGCTGTAGAAGCAGGAGTCTATCCAAATAGTGTAATGACTGATTTCTATTATGTATGCATTATAAAAACTCATAAACCTAAATAGGTTTATGTTTTTTTTGAGTATGTACTATCATGCTCATAAAATAAATGGATACAGTAAGTTATATGATTGATCTTCTTTCAGAAGATGCAATCCAAGAGCACAATGTTAGAATAAGTTATATTAATAGCATTATAACCAAATATAAATATTTGGAAGCTGATATTAATATAGCTTTAGTAGATACATTGTGTGATTACAATAACAAAGAATTAGAGCAAGTTGATATTCTATTGCATGGCTATTGCACTGAATATACAAAGTATACTGCTATAATTAGAAAGGAGGAACTTGATTATGAGTAAACCTCTTAAAATGTATAGGCTTCACGAGTATACTTGTGGAGCCTTTAAACAAATAATTGGCACACCTGCACCTTATCCTGTTCATGCTTCTATGAAGAAACAACTTGAACTAAAGAATAAGAACTGTAGTTATTTTATCGTACTGTGCGCTTAATTTATGTTTTGTTTGTATTATTTGTACTATCAGATAATACTCACCACATGAATCATTATTTGATTAACGGCGTGATTAGCATGCCGCTAACGGTTGAAGAAGCTCGTGAAACTTACGGGAAATAACTTCAACAAACATAACTGTGTATGACAAGGTAGATGAGCAATCATTGGTTCGGCAACTGCAGTTATTAAAAAACATAAGTACTGAAAAGTATTTATGTTTTTTTTGTTTGGTAGTTAAATCAATTTTATAATTGGTTGCTAATAAAAAGCCAAGCACACCACAATATGTTTAACATCGTTGTAAAAGCAAGAGAATTCTCTGGTAAGTTATTGCCTGCTGGAGAACATGCAGTATCTATTTCAGAGGCATCTGAAACAGTTAGTAAAGTTTCTGATTTTTGGGACGACCAAACTCCGCAGATTGAATGCAAATTCAAAAACGAAGAAGGTACATTAACCCATTGGTTTCAGTTAAAAGGGTTTATGCAAGCCAAAGATTATCCTAATGGTAAAGCACCAAAAGGTATTGTATTCCGTAATTCTGAAAACGGAAACGAACAGTATGCTGTTGACATCAAAACCAATGAAAGATTGGAAGATGAAGATAAAACAGCAACATGTCAACGAATTATTTCAGAATTCATTGCAGATTGCGGTGTTGCTGAAGGTACCAAAATCAACAGTGTTGGCGATGCTATCAAAGCAATCAGCGGTTGTGAAATTGGTATACGTGTTAAAGAGCGTGGCGATGGTAAAGTAGAATACCATTATGCAATGCCTATTGACAAAGTTCGTAGCATGGAAGACGCAGAAGCGTAATCAATTAAGCCCTATCAGAAATGGTAGGGCTTTCTTTTACCACATAAAAAAACACCACAGGCGACTAACCCCATGGTGCACTCATTCCGATAATAACACTATGAACTTACATTCAGTAGTTATTAGGCACAAAGATATAATTATTATTCATACAACAAACAATAACAACAAAAAAATCTACAACCAGCATACTCAATACAACCACCATACCCGTCCGATGACGTGCTACTCACGTGGACATATAGCCGTCCGATGCACTATACCACTTTTAGCGATTAAATACACCTTCAGGGTTGGTTTAACTATTGTGACAGTAGCTCTACAATGCCTATATTCAGTGGCTTATAGAGGATATTGTTTTTTTATGATATTGTTTTTGGTTAGTGTGTAGTTGTGTGTAGAAGTGTATAGTAATGTAACGAGCTATGATTTTGATATTGTATATATGGTTTGTTTGCTGGTAATGAGTAGGAGGAAGAGTATTTTTATTGGGTATATATATAGTTTAGTGGGTTTATATTATTTATATAGTTTTGTATATTATATATTAATTAGAAGAGTGATAAGTAGTATCCTACGGATGGCCCCCCTTACCCCCCGTTGGGGAGGGTATAGGAATATGTCTATTTTTGTTTGCTGTGTAAAGAGTTATCGGAAGAGGTCTGTTTGTGGAAAGCGAAGGGGATGTGTGGTATCCCTTAATAAGCTAAGAACTGTTAGTTTAGGTTCTAATGCTTCTTACCGATATATATCTTAGGGGTGAACTGCCCGCGGATCGCTTTCTATACCGAATAAGCGTAACCCTTAAATTAAATGTAAAGTAGGTGGGTTACTGACCTTAATAAAACGAGAGAGAATACAAATATATACCTTAACCTACTAATTTACAACCACTACTTTTCAACACTTATTAACAACCCCTATCCATCAATACCACTAAGCATATAAAAGGTTTTTATGTTATATTTGTTATAATATTGATTATGACCGACTTATTAACATCTTACTAACAATTTAATATTAACTAACTAATAATCAACAACATGGGATATTTAGATTATGATAAATGGAAACTGTCTTCACCGACAGAAGTACAAGACTGTAAGAGCTGTTATGGTTCCGGTCACAACAATGAATCTGACTGCTGTAGAAGTAGTTTTGATTTCGATACAATGATTTGTTCCACTTGCAACGATACATGCTCTAAAAGCGAATGTAAGTATTGTGATGGTACAGGAATAGATGATTGGTGTAAATAAGTAATAACCTTTAAACTTAAAGAAAATGAATATAATCGTAAAAAGTAAATTAAAGTTTTATTGGACTCGTAGAACTGGTGAACTAATTGATATAGATGAGATGAACGAAGAGCATCTAAGAAATGCTCTTAAAATGGTCATCCGTAACTTTCATAAAAGTAAGCCATCTCGTCCGGAACAAGTATCTTTGGTAGGTGATGCTGCTAATATGTTTAATGATGATCAGGAACAAGCACAACTTGAAGAAGATATGGGCGATTTTACTGATGATTTGTATCAAGCGTTAAACCCTAAAAAATAAACGAAATGAATATACAAGAAACAATAAAGGTGCGGTTCCAGGATTGGGACTGCATCTTAATACAACACCAATACGGTAATGGCAGAATTGCATTAGAATTAATAGAAGATGTGGCAGATCCCGAACAAGAGTATGCTGAATCAATTGCAATATGTACAATCAATTTACCTGATCAGCTTATTAATGATGGCGAAGTTATTATTAAAAACTATTCAGAAAATGTAGGTATATTAGAGGCTTTGATTAAGGCAAATGTTGTATCGCAACCATTGTGCTATTTATCGTCCGGTTTTATTAATGCTCCAGTATGTAAACTTTTAATCTAAACAAACAAGACTAATGAAAACACAAGAAGAAATAGAACAATTAGCTGAACAAGATTTTAATGATAGACAAGATTGCGGTCATTATGAGTTAGCTGATTTAAAAAGTATAGATTACTATTATGATGGTTTTACTAATGGCTACACTCAATGCCAAGAAGAACTTGGACAAAAGGTTGGACATAATGTCCAAGCAGAAAGAATGTATACAGAGGAAGATATAAGGCAAGCTATCAATGTTGGTATAAATGCTGAAGCGGGTAATTATCCAAAAGGATGGAGTTTCAAACTTGGTATCAGTTTAGAAGATTACTTTATTAACTCACTAAACAAACAAGACTAATGAAAATATTAATAGGAATACTATTGGTTATACTAAGTGTAACAGTAGCAGCAATTTTAATAATATTACTTTACCTGTTTTGGTTTAAAGCTATACCAGACTTTTGGAGAATGATTACTAAAAAACAAGACTAATGAAGGGCCCTCATTACCATTATTCATAGTAGCGAAGAAGAAGTATGTCAGTTGTAATGGTTGTGTAAAGTCTATGATGTTATAAGTTTTCATACTTTCCTATAGCGGAGATAACGGGGCCATTTATGGTTTTATGTTTTGTTTGTAGTACTGATTGAAGCCAACATCTAATAAAACCGAATGTGTGATACAATGGTCCAGCGTTGGAATATTTGTTACAAAGCCGGATATCAGTACTTTTTATTATTAGGATTGCAAATTAGTTTTGATTTAAACAAATGGGTTTTAATTATGCTATTTAAGGGAAATTTGCAATTATCGGGGCAGTATGCAAGGCGCTACTGTCCTTTTTTTATTTAATAAACTTAGAATTATGGCAAACACTTATGGTTTACACAAAGAGTACAAAAGCTTCCAAGATCATCAAATCAAGTTTTCAATCAGTTTTAATAAAGACCAATATTCATGGGCAACAAGCGAACGGAAAGAAATTGGGTACCAAGTCACAGTCACACCGATTAGAATTACTCAAAGGGATGGTTACTCCATTGAAGAATCTGGCGCATTCACTGGATTTAATGACAGTCTACTTAAAGCCGAAAGACAATCATCCAAAAGACTACAAGAAGCAATAAAGATATTGCATAGCCGAATGGATATTTATATGGATTATTTTTCGGATATTGAAGCAAAAAAAGAACTTGAATACGAGAACGCAGCTCATTCTGCGGTTGCAAATAATATGATGTAATTATGTCAAGAAAAGTTGAATGTACACATTGTCATGAAGATTTCATTTTAAAAGATGATGAATGTCAAAATGCAAATTGTTGTGATGAATGTTTTGAAATGATGCAACAACAATACGAAGAACCGGAAATTGATGAATTTAGTGATGCAGATCCAGGACTTTAATCAATACATCAACTCTGAAAAGGGTTGATGTTTTTTTTGTATTAACAATCTAAAACTAACAATATGTATACAAGAAAAATAAGTTTTGTCGATAAAGAACACAATAAGGTTTCTATCGATATCAGAATAAAAGAAGGCAGATTTTCCATGTCCGGTAATATAGGTGGCTGTTCAGGTCAATGCTATGACAGTATTGTACCAGCAAATGACAGCCAAGTAATGTTGTTAGGAATATGGGATAAATGGCATTTAAATGATGTGAAAGCAGGCACACAACGACAAATGCAAATTATAAAAGATTATAAAGATAAAGAAACATCTGACAAAGAAAAAGATGGTTATCACATTCTTTCAAGTTACAATCGTGCAACAGGTGATATGATTGGAGTACATTATGATACCGTAAATAATGAAATCAATAAATGGAAAAAAGAAATTGATGCTTTAAATTTATGGTATAGAGATAATCCTCCAACAAAAAGTGAATTGCATATTGCTGAAATTAGTGGAACACTACCATATTATGAAGCAAAACTTGCTGAATATGGCAAAAGTTATCTTGAAGCAATGGAAGCATTAAAAGCTACAATGCTTTATGATATAGATCCACGTTATGGCGATGGAACTTTGTATGAATATGGTTCATCTTGGTTAGCTGTTGATTTACCTGAAGATATTGAAGAACAAGTAGATAATATTTGTGATGAAATTGAAGAAGAAGAAGAAGAACGCAAAGGTGAATCTGTTGCTGATTGGTCAGATGAAAGATTATTAGAATATGTAAATGAACATTTATCTTTATTCGGAAATAGAGATAATGAACTATGTGTTGCTTTGATTCGTATCTTTGATTTGTGTGTTAATGATTTTGAAGATATTATAATTAATGGCAATCAATGTGAAGTTCAAGGTACTAACTATTTAGCTGGTAGTGATGATGAAATGGATGACGAATGGGATGATAGTTTAGATCATTATATTGATGAATGTCTTATGCCTGAAATTAGAGATGAAAACTTAAAACGTTATTTTGATACTGAATCATGGAAATCTGATGCAAAGCATGATGGTCGCGGTCATTCACTAAATCATTACGATGGTGGAGAAGAGTCAACTAAAATTAATGGCACATGGTATTACGCGTATAGACAATAAAATAAAAGCCCCGTAGTCAAAAGATTACGGGGTATTATTAATTTAAAACCAAAAACTATGACAAGAGAAAAATGTAAAGCAATGTTACCAATTATTGAAGCATTTGCAAATGGAGAAAACATAGAATTTTATGATTCTTTGCAAATAGTTGGAGCGACAAGAGGCGAGTGGAAAACTGCTGAAAATATTGGGTTTGGAGCAAGACTTGAAGATTATAGATTAATAACAAAAGATAATGAAATAGTTTATTTTAAGTATCTGTTTTAAATTTAAATTTAACTTTATAAAAAACCAAAACCTATGAACAAAGAACAATTAACAGATCTGCTGTACAATGCTTGTTATAGCACTGAAGAAAAAGTAAATATTATTGATTCGCAAACGACTGAATCAAAATATAGAATTCATGCCGTTTACATTATCATTTTAACATTTTTCTTCTTTATTTTTGTAGCATGATAATAAAGCAAAATAAACTCCCCAGGACTGTTAAATCTATAGAAGATTTGATAATTCTATTTCCGGAATGTAAACAGTTTGTTGATTTTTATCATGACAAATACGTTGACGATTTGTTGGATGGAGAAGATGGAATGAACATTTTACACCGACTTTGCCTTGATTACATCAAAACATTGGATAAGCATTATTCAGTTATTGGTATGGAATTCGGTATAATTATCGTTGAGCATTGTTTAAGTTATGTTATTGTAGCTGAAAACCAAGTTTATGTTTGTCAAAATCGTGCACATTTAAATAAATTGTATACAAATTTGATATTCAATCACTATATGGTTACAGATCCATCTGTTAGAGCAATAGAAAAGAATAACAAAACATACGAAATGGCTGTTGATATTCATATGAAACTAATGACTTATGACATTAGTATCTTTGAAAATTAAAAGTATTTATGTTAAAATTGTATTATTATTTATAAGGGCAATGATAGTGTACCTGTGTACCTATCAACCCTTTTTCTTTTTTAATCAATCTAAAATCATATAAATGAATCGCAATTCAAAAGACAAAAAAGAAGGAATAAGTATTAAAGACTTGTTACCACAATCGACTATTGACAATTTAAACGCATTAAAAAACAAACTCGACTATGAAAGCAAAGGTTCAAATAAACAGAAGCCTTTATCATCCACATCTAACAGCACTAATTTACCTAAAAAGCAAATTAGCAATGATAGAAAATCAGAGAGCTGATTGGTTTGAGAAAGGTGTTTATCCTGATCGTAACGATTTGGAGGAAATTGCTTTTAAAATAGAAAGCCTTAAAAATTCAATTAAACTATTACAAAACTTAAAATAAAATGTTCAAAGAACTAAAACCATTCCTTGAAATTGCTGATATTAATATCACTATTTCTAAAATTGAAGAGACTGTTATTGTTTCTGTATTACCAAAGATGAAAAACAATGAAAATTCTAAAATAGCACCATTGATTATGCGTGGTACTATTCAGCAATTAGAAGATGGGTTTTTCAACGCGTTATTAACAAAAATTCCTGTTATCAATGCATTAATTGTTGATGATAAAGCATTAGTACGTTCAGTTAACGATGAAATAGAATCTGCAAAACCGGCACCAAAGCCTGCTCCAAAAGTTAAAGAGAAATCTAAAGCAGAATTGACAAAGCAATATCTTAAAGATGGCAATGATGCAATGACTAAGAAAGATTACAATAATGCTGTTAAGTATTATACAAATCTTGTCAGCGTTGCTCCTGATGACAAAAAGTATAAAGATTTGTTAAATGCTGCTACAAGATGGAAAGTTTCTATTGATGCAATGTATGTGGAAGAAAAAACTCCTAAAGAAGTCATTGCAGAGAGTAATCCAGCCCAAGCCTCATTACTTGACCATCCTAACGTAATTGTTGCTAAGATTGCACCAATAGAGGAAGAAGTAAGGAATGATGAAGGCCCGGAAGAAGGACAAGAAGATAATGATCCAGAAGAAGAAGAATTTAACTTTTAAATAAACCAAAATGGCACTACAAGTAGAAATTTTACAAAGAAAGTTTGTTTTCGATAAGCAAACATTACCTGATCCGAATCCCGATTTTTCAGCTGAACAAGTACGAGAGTTTTATTCAGCACAATATCCGGAATTAAATAATGCTTCAATTGTTGGTCCGAATATAATAAATGACTCACAAGAATTCTCTTTCAAAACTGTGTTAGGAACGAAAGGATAATGGCAGGTAAATTAACAATTAAGAGGGGTACTACAATAGTAGATACCCCTTTTTTCGACTCTTTAACCGATATTGGTACAGTTATTAAAAACCTAAAACCATGCCTTACACAGCAAGAAAAACAATACAAAAAAGAAAAGATACAATTAAATGGAATGTTTCAAAAGATAGCAGAAATAGTAGAAAAGGACTCGTTGTCATACACTCAGAACAAAAGGGGAACATACATAGAAAAACAGATTACGGTTCCCCAATCGCTGATTCAATTTATAGCATAAGTTTTGAAAGTAAAGATTATGAACACATGCGATTAGTTAATGGCTATTCAGATCTTTCAATACAAGATGAAAACGATGTTATACAAATGATTCAAGATGTGTATAGTTCTTGTAAGGATAACTTTAAAGATTTGCATTTGTGTAAGCCTGATCTAAATACATGGCAAGTATTTAAATTGCTTAAAAATCATTTACTTTATCTGTATCCGGAAAGCAATGATACAACTTTAGAATTAAATTACATCAATGGTAATTATGTTGTAAATCTTAAAGAACAATTCTTTATTGACAATTTCTATTGGATAGATGTTAATTGGCTGATTAATGAATGTTTTGGCGACAAAAAATTAGAAACATTATGTTATAAGACTATTTCTTTGTTACAATCTTTTTGCTCAATAGAGAATTTAGGTACTTATGAAGATGATGATTATATTTCACGAATAGAATGCGAAATAGAAACATGGGAAAATGAAATAAAAGAAAGTACTGATGAATTGTATATAGTTGAATTATTAAAGAATATAGAAGTATGTAAAAATGATATTGAATGTTATAAAACAGGTGATTATAATACAAAAAATAATATTATTAAATCATATTCTGAAACAACATTTAAAAGTTACAAAAAATCAATAGAATCATTAAAATCTGTTAGTAATCAAAAGATATTAAATTGGATATACCAATGCAGTGAACTTATTGAAAACTACACATCTTTTAATGAATATTGTGATTTTGATGAAGATCATTTTAACAATGGTGAAGTCCCAATTAATTCAATGATAAGATTTGTTTATAATAGATTAAATGGTGATATGTCTAATGCAAGAATAGATGTTGAAAATTCTGCTAATGAATGTGGTGTATCTTGTTTTATTTTAAATAGCACCATTACCAATAAAAAGCATAAAATTGATTTACCCGAAGATCTAAAGCAGATTCTTCATGTTATGAACTTTGAAAACATATACGAAAAATGGACTTAAAACAAGCAGAAATTAAAGATTTTGAAGCTACCAGTATGTTGGTAGTCTACAGCGATGGTAAAAATAAGTATTTAGAAACGCATGAGATAATAAATGGTAAGCCACAAGTAGGAAAGCCAATATCTATTGAAGCTGTCAATGAATTAAGACATGCTTTGGGTGATGTTAATGGTAAAACTATTACATCTTTTAAAGGTACAATGCCTATTAATCTATTGTATATGGATAGTGATCCGTTAAATCCTATTTTGATATGGTTTACTACAAAAATGTATAGAAAGTTGTATTTCAGTAAAGAAAGTGGTGTTACTTCTAAAACCATGAATATTCCTAATATAGTTTGGATGTTAAAGAAAAACGTTTTAAGTGTTTTTGTTTGTACTGAGTTACCAAATAATAAGAGTAAGATATTTTATGCTCCTTTTCCAAATATTCATCCAGATGATACTGTTTGTATGGGGAATGTAACTATAAAGACTGATTATGATAACATTGCTGCAATAATGAAACATATTGAAAATAGTTTTTGGAATAGCGAATTTAATACTATTCATCATGAAGAATCATGTAAAATCAATATATACGAATTTTGGGAACATAAGAATGATATTCCTAACTGTCATCAATACGTTAAACATAAAGTATACAAAAACTTAAAACAATTGATATATGACAACCAAAACTAAAATACATTTTGCACCTACTTATTTTCAAAATCCTTCACATAATTTATCAGTTACCTTAATTGGTTGTGGTGGAACAGGCAGTCAAGTATTGACTTCTTTGGCAAGAATGAATGCAACATTAGTGGCTCTTGGGCATCCTGGGTTACATGTTTATGTTTATGATAGTGATGTTGTTACGGAATCAAACATTGGTAGGCAGTTATTTTCTCCTTCAGATCTTAACCGATTTAAATCTGATGTACTTGTAGAGCGTATTAATAGGTATTTTAATCTTAATTGGCAATCTTGTCCACACAATATAGACAAAACGTATGATATCCAATCTAACATCATTATTTCTTGTGTTGATAATATAAAAACAAGAAAATTGATTGATTTATCTTTTAAAGATGTCATACAAAGAGATCATACAGATTACAAAAAAGCTTATTATTGGCTTGATTTTGGAAATACTAATGATGCCGGCCAAGTAATATTAGCAAGTAGAAAGATTGTATTAAAATCAAAGTTTGAGAAATATCAGCATGTATCACAATTACCTACCATATTTAAACTATTCCCTGAATTCGAGAAAATTAAAGAAAAAAATACAGGACCAAGCTGTTCAGTTGCCGAAGCAATAAAGAAACAAGACTTGTTCGTTAATTCTATTCTTGCTCAATTAGGATGTAATTTGTTATGGAAGTTAATTAAAGAAGGTTCTTTGGAGTACCAGGGACTATTTATGAATTTAAAAACAATGAATGTAAAACCAATTAAAATCAAATGAAAAAGAAAACAAATTTAATGTTAGCCCTATTATTAGTATTAACATCCGTAAGCGTTTATTCGCAAAATGATAGTGTATACATCCAAAAGCAAGTAGATGAAATGACTGATAAATCATATGCTTTTGCGTCAAGGAGAATTGTATGCATTGATGAAGTTAATAAAAGAGGATTTAATGTATCCTTTTTTATGGATGTAGTTAATGGCAAATGTTCTACTTCTGATCTTCAAGTAAAAACAGTTGGTATTGGTACTTGCAATGAAAACAACACAATTGTATTCCTTTTTGAAGATGGTACCAAATTATCTTTAAAATCATGGAATAAATTTAATTGTGATGGTGATTCATGGTTTCGTGTTACTGATAATGAAAAAGAAAGGCTATCTACTATAAAAATTAAGAAAATTATGGTTCAAAATGGTCGTTCTTACGAAAGTTATACGCATGAACTGAAAGAAGATCAAGATTATTTTATTCAATTAGGTATTGCAGTTCAAAAACAGAAAGTTAAACTTATTAAAGATTAATAATGAAAGAATTAATAGCTGAAAAAAAGACCGGCAGACTGGAAATATCTTCTTGTCTGTCGGAGGTAGAGATTATCTATAAAACTAAGGTTAAATCGGTTGATAGAAAGAAAATTAATAAATCATCAGATGCTTATGAAGTATTTATGAATTGTTTTGACATGAATGTAATTGAACATCATGAAGAAATGAAACTAATTCTATTAAATAGAGCTAATCAAGTTTTAGGGTGGGCTAAAATATCTCAAGGAGGATTAATCGGAACAGTGGTAGATAGAAAGATTGTTTTGCAGCTTGCTTTAACTACTAATGCATCATCAATAGTATTGTGCCATAATCATCCTTCAGGTAATTTAAAGCCTTCAGAAGTAGATATAAAGATTACAAAAGAATTACAAGCAGCATGCAAATTATTAGAAATTGTTATTATAGACCATTTGATTATAACTTCAGAAGGTTATTTATCAATGGCTGATGATGGATATTTAGATTAATATTTGCATAAATGAACCATTAATATTATATTTGCACAATTAAACAAACATCATGAGTAAAGAAATAAGATATTATCAAAACGAAGCTATAAAAGCAGTAGACAAAGCTCTTTTAAGAAAGATTAGTAAACAGTTACTTGTAATGGCTACAGGCTCCGGCAAGACATTTACGGCTGTCCAAATCGTAAAAGATAAAGGCAGACTTCTTTGGGGAACGCATACCGAAGAATTGGTAGAACAAAGTGCTATTGCTTTATTAGCTGAATTAAATTTAATGCCTTATGAAACATTATTGTTTGTAATAAAATCACATGATGGCCTCCTGAACTTGCTTAAAAATGCAAAGTCAGGGGGCATTTTTTGTGATCCATCGACAACAGCTATTGCGGATAAAATAGGTATTATAAAAGCAGATCAGTTTGATATTGATAAACCAATAGTAATTGCTTCTATGCAAACATTATGGAGAAGGTTAAATAAAATACCAAAAGACCATTTTAATGTATTTGTAATAGATGAAGCACACCTTTCTGGAGCCAATACATGGTTTAGTACTGTACAGCATTTTGACGTTAATTTATTGCTTGGTTTGACTGCTACACCATATCGTATGGATGGTATGTTGATGGGTGATATATTTGATGAGATTGTATATGAATACGATATAGCTAAAGGAGTTAAAGACAAATATCTTTGCGAAATAGATGCTATTCGTATTAATACTAATGTTGATATTGATTCAGTAAAGACTACTGCAGGAGAGTTAAATCAAGGTGATCTTTCACAAACCATTAATACTACCGTTAGAAATGGACTTGTTGTTCGTAAATACAAAGAGTATTGTGAAGGTAGGCAATTTATTGCATCCTGTGCCTCTGTAGAGCATGCACAAGACCTAATGGAAGCTTTTAAAGAAGAAGGGTATAATGTTGATATTGTTGTAGGTAATGAAGAAATTACTGAAGATAGAAAAGGAACCATAAGCAAATTTAAAGAAAGTTCAATATTAGGTTTGTGTCATGTAATGGTATTGACAGCCGGGTTTGACCATTCAGAAGTTTCTTGTTGTTTGCAGACATCTCCTACAAAATCAATGACTAAATACCTTCAACAAGTTGGTAGAGGAACAAGGCTTAAAAAAGGTGAGTTTAAAGATTTGATTATCCTTGACTTTATTGACAACACCAAAAGACACAAGTTAATTAATGCTTGGGAATTGGATAAAGCAAAACCACCTGAAGATAGAGTGTTCCTTTCAGATGAAAAGAAAGAATTGTTACTGAAATCACGATTAGCTAAAATTGCTAAAGAATCCAATCAAACTGAAATTACTGTCGATGAACGAGTTAATTTATTGGCTTTGCCTAAAATTAAATTAAGTAATTCAATACGTATGGAAGAACCAGCAACGGAAGCTCAACTTAAATGGATTAGGGATTTAGGTTACGATCCTGAGAATACTCATTATACAAAGAAAATGTGTAATGAAATTATTTCTGCACAACCTGCAGCTTTTTGGCAAGTTAAAGTTCTGCGTGAAAACGGTTATGATGTAAGCACTGGAGCATCACGCGGTGAATTTGAAATGGCTAAAAAAGAAATGGAAAAAAAATCAATAGTAAATCAAATTAAATCAGCAACCAATTTAAATATAATAATATGAAAAACGAAGAAAAAGAAGAAATCATTAGCAGATTAGAAGGAAAAATAGGCTTTGAAATAGAATTTACAAAGGATAGTTATGGTGTAAAGATGCAAATAAGTAATGAAAATAATTTTGTTGCTTTTACTATGGCAAAAGATGCACTTACATCCGTTATTAAACATCAAGCAATACCAACATTAACTGCTAAAGATAAGATGCCTAAGAAGTTATTAGAAGCACATATTGATGCTCGTAATTTAATTGAAAACATCTGTTCCGGTTTGGGTTCACACATTCATAAACAAGTTATTGACAAAAAGATTAAACCGAGCATATTAGAAGCACCAAAGCCAACGATTATTTTACCAAACAAGTAAAAGAATTTATGTTTTATTTGAATTAATACATTAATTATGGCAAACAATCAAAAAACGTACAAAGCTTTTGAACGGGAACACACTATGTTTATAACTGGCAAAACAACAATAGATCACAAAATTAGGCAAAGTAATAATTTGACATTCAATGAATATGTAATGTTAGATACCATTATGCGAATTAGAGAAGGAGGCCTTAGAAATAAAAAGATTACTTATGGTGACTTTTGGATTCAATGTGGAATTAAGCCTGACTATGTTATAAGATGCTTTGCTACATTAAAAGCAAAAGAGTTGTTGTTCAAAGATGATAAAGGATTAATACAAGTTGCAGAAAAGTTCAAAAATGAATTTAAAACAGGATCTAACTTTGAAGAGTTTTGGAAAATAGCACCCAAAGGAACTAAGATGGCTGCTAAAAGAATGTATGACAAAGCTATTAGAATAGTAAAGCATAATGAATTGTGTATTAAATACAAGCAATACATTGCATTTTGCGATAGCAGTCAAAGGTTTAAGAAAGATACTTCAAGTTGGTTAAATCCTGCAAGTGGATTCATTGAGGCAGATTGGATTGGAGAAGAAAAAAAGAATGATAAATCAGATAATCAAACGCCCGAAGCATTGGACTATGATTTCATAAGCTAAAATTATATGAAAAATACTATGGAAAGTAAACTACAGCCACAAGCAGTAGACATGGAAGAAGCTGTTTTAGGAGCATTAATGTTAGAATCTGATGCTTTTTCAATTATTAAAGATTTTATTTTACCTGATTATTTCTACAAAGATTGCAATCAAAGAATATTTAAAGCAATTATTAATTTAAACAAAAGAAGAGATCCAATAGATATTATGTCTGTTGTGTTAGAACTGAAAAGTTTAAAAGAATTGGATATTGTTGGTGGAGCTTACTATGTTACAACACTTACTAATAAAGTAAACTCTGCCAATAATATTGAATATCATGCTCGTATTGTCTATCAAAAGTTTCTACAAAGAGAAATGATTAGAATTAGTTCAGAAGTATTAAATGATGCTTATGAAGAATCTATTGATATTATTCAATTAATTTCAAGTACTATATCTGATTTTAGAAAAGTAGAAAACAAAATATTAGATGAAGGAACAAGTGATGGTATTGATGAGGTAATAGATAAAGCTTTTGATGCAATGAACTATGCAAAAAGCAATAAAGGTGTATTAGGTCATCCAATAGGTATAAAGTCAGTAGATGACTATTTATGTGGATTACAAAATAAAACTGTATATGTTATTGCAGCAAGGCCCGGTATGGGTAAATCAGCATTGGTTAAAACAATCTTTGTCAATTTAGCCAAACAAAAGATTAAAGTAAAATTATTTTCATTAGAAGTTTCTGCAGAGAAATTTATGATGAATATTATGTCGGATATATTAGAAACCAATAATAGAGATATATTTCAAGGTAACCTTAGTGATTTAGATAAACTAAAATTAAGAGGGCGTTTGGAAGAAATTAAGAATTATATGGATATTGATGATAAAGCTGGCATATACATATCTTACTTTGAGAAGAAAGTTAAAAAAGCAGTAAAAGATGGTTGTCAGGTAGTTATGATTGATTATTTACAGTTAATGAATGTTGCATCCTCTGATTGTGATCCAAAAAATAGAGAAAGACAAATATCATTCTTAACAGGAAATATTAAAAGAATAGCTAATGAAAACAACATTCCTATTATTCAGCTATCTCAATTGAGTAGAAAAGTAGATGAAAGAGCAGATCACAGACCAGCATTAAGTGATTTGAGAGAATCTGGCGCTATTGAGCAAGATGCAGAAGCTGTAATGTTTATCTTCAGACCGGAGTATTACGGTGTCAAAACTGATAAAAAAGGTAATGATTTAACAGGATTAGCAGAAATCATTATTGCCAAAAATAGAAATGGTGAAACGGGTAGAGCAATAGTTAGATTTACTCCTCATCTTACAAAGTTTGAAGATTACAACAATCCGGAATTAACTCCAGGATTACCCGAAACAAGTACAATATACACAGAAAACCAAACCGATAATCCAACATTTTAAAAAACAGACTTATGAGCAAAGAAATCGAATTAGCAGAAAAATCAAGTATTAACCGCTTTGACTTCCTAAAGGAAGTTGGAGTGGAACATATTAAGAAGTTATCATTAATTAAAGTTACTGATGATACTTCAGAAGCAATAGCAACACAGCAATATTCAAATGCTAAATCTTATGTTGCTGAAATAGAAAGTTTAAGAGTAATCGTAAAACAACCTTATTTAGAAATAAGTAAGAAAATTGATGAAGCAGCAAAAGGATTAAAACAGCCAGTAACGGATGCTATGGAAGTATTGGGTGTTAGTTTGTTTGCTTTTAAACAAGAAAAGAAACGATTAGCTGATATTGAAATTGCTGAAGCAAATGCAATACAAGCAGAAATAATTAAATACCAAGAAGTAGCTATTGCAGAAATCAACAAATGTGCTAATGTTAAAGAATTATCTGTTGTATTTAAAAATCGTATAATTGATTTTCCTGCAGATGAAACATGGGGCAAGTTTACTGAAGATGCATTGAATATGAAAAATGCTATTATAGTTGTAGGTAAATTTAAAAAGCAACAAATAGTAGATTTTGAATTGGCTCCAGACAAGGTAAAAGCAGAAATGGTTGAAAATCAACAAATGGAGGCTATAGAAAAAATCAATGAAGTAACTGAAACAACTTGGTTAAAAGCTGAAGAAGCAA
>ENA-OSIY01000664-OSIY01000664.1-marine-metagenome-genome-assembly--contig:-NODE-664-length-18952-cov-10.531709_pt1 | contig 18952 bp, 39 predicted proteins | sample MGYA00237884_ERZ534233 | MGnify/ENA primary metagenome ERZ534233 (study PRJEB26412, sample SAMN06343840) | marine metagenome | isolation source: estuarine water | place: USA: Columbia River Estuary... | reverse complement strand
ATGATTATACATGATAGGAGGATTGGATTAAGCCATATGCAAGTGCCTGGACCAGATGGTCATTATGGATTTGGTGGCATGTGTTTTCCTAAAGACACAAGTGCATTGTTAAAGTATGCAGAACAAAAAGGTGTAGTAATGAATGTGCTAGATGCTGCGGTGAAGAAAAATACTCTGCTTAGGTTGACAGAATCTAAATAATCGTGTATTATAACTTTACTGGAGAATATAATTGACAGACAAAAATAAAAGAGTATTTAAACCTGATCCTGTTTTAAGTGGAATTACAGCAGAAGAAGAATTTGTGCCAGTTGATAGCCACAAGCTATATGCTAAGAAAGATAGTCCTGGGAAGTATTTGAGCGAAGCATTACGCAGCCGTATGCGTCTCGATGGCAAAAGATTTTGGGCTGGAGATAATATCAGTGACTATATTGCAGATTCTGATCGAGAACATTTGATCAACGAAGCAACAGACGCATTTGAAACAGTATTAGACACATTGCTTATTGATCGTGAGAATGATCCAAACAGCAAAGGCACAGCCCGAAGGCTTGCTAAAATGTATTTTAATGAAATAATGGCAGGTAGATATGATCCTGCACCGGATGCAACTGCATTTCCGAATGATAGCGATGATCGTTATGAAGGTATGCTAGTAGTTCGAAGTGAACTTAAGAGTATGTGTAGTCATCATCATCAACCTGTTAGTGGAGTTGCTTATATCGGAATATTGGCCGCACAGAAGTTAATAGGATTAAGTAAGTATACACGCATTGCACAATGGTGTGCTAGACGCGGTACCCTCCAAGAAGAACTTTGTAACGATATTGCTCGTGAAATTATGAAAGCTACAGGTAGTGATAATGTTGCTGTTTATATACAAGCCGAACATGGGTGTTGCACCAATAGAGGCATAATGGCACATAGTAGTCTTACTCAAACTACTGTGCTTAAAGGTTCATTTAAAGATGATACCGGTACTAAAAAAGAGTTTTTTGATAACATTAAATTACAACAAGAATTCGCTCCAAGATAAAACCTAATAACATATAAGGATAAAAATGAAAAAAGGTAAATTAAATATTCCAAGTCGCACAGCACCACCGTCTGCGGCTTCTAATCTGCAACGTTCAATGATGGGACAATTTGCTCCTGCCGCTGCTAGTAATGCACCACGCCCACAAATGCAGCCAGGACAACGTCCTAGCATTATGGTAGCAGTTCCTGCTATGGAAATGGTTAATGCAGAATTTGCACAGCATCTTGCTATGGCATGTGCCAATATGGTTGCTAATGGTATTAAAATCAATTGTGCATTTAATATTGGATCAGTAATTACTATTGCACGTCGTAATCTTGTTGATATCTTTATGAAATCAGACTTTGATTATATTTGGTGGGTTGATAGCGATATGAAATTCCCCATTGATGCTCCTATGCGTCTATTGGCTCGTAATAAAGAAATTGTTGGTGCTAACTATCGTCGTCGTCGTTTCCCTAATCCTAACTTTACGGGCATGACTGGAAATGCTGGAACATTCCAAGAGTTCCAAACTACAGATAATAGTCCAGCAATGGAATTAATCGATGTCCTACCACACGGTATGGTATTGTGCAAACGTGAAGTTTATGAAAAGATTCCACAGCCACATTACTTACAAGAATATATTCCACATTTAAATCTGGAAATTGGTGAAGATATTTTCTTCTGTCAACAGGCACAGAAGGCAGGTTATCAATTATGGTGTGATCAAGATTTGAGCAGAGAAGTTGCACACATTGGTATTTTCCACTTTAACTATAATCTAAGTGTACCTCAGTAACTAAAGAAAGGATTCCTATGTTTGAATCTATTGAAATACGCAAAGTTAAAAACGGTGTTATCGTTACTTTGCGTAGTGATGACAATGAAGATCAAGAATACGTTTATGATACTGATCGCAAGGCTATCAAATTTGTAAAAGATCTTCTTGACGTTAAAAGCAAAGAGCAGGCTCCGGCTTGATAAATTATGACTGTTAAGAAAAAATATAATGTAGGCGATACCGTTTGGATTTACGGTATTAGCAAAGATAATATCAAATCCACACAAGGTAAAATACTTAAAGTGTTTACTATTGATTATGATGGATTTAATAATGAACCTCACTATGTTATTGGTGTTCCCACTGAAATAGAAATGTTACTTGAGGTTCGAACATGGCATACTATTAGCCAAACTCGAGACGGACACGTTGGTAGCATTAGGGATGCATTTAGTAATCCTGATGCCGCACACAAAATGTTGTCAAGAACTGGTATGGCAATTATTTCCGTAGATGAAGAATTAAACGAAGAGAGTGATAGATTTGAGGAACATATGGCCGAAGAAGATGATATTGATCCAAATCTAATTCATGCTGCCCTTGAGCAATCACAAAAGGACGGCGAACATGGTCCGTTGGTAACAAAGACTAATAAACCGCGTAAGCCTTACTATAAGAAAAAGAAGGCATGACCGTTGATCCGTGGCAGCATATGCTATATCAAATTGAACCAGCATACGACAAATATAAACGTATTATGGAAGAAGGTCCAAGGTTTAAGGTTGAACTTAGTCTCCTCGGCAATCACAAATGTCAGATACTTATTCGTGAGATAGAAGGTTTTACAGCGTTTGGAGAGTTGGATGAAAAATGTGAGTGGGCCGCTGATCAATTAAAATCATGGCCTAATTGCCATAGAGTTGCTTGGGATAGATGGCAATTTAAGCATCGTAAAGATGCTGCTAAATTTAGAATATTGTTTACATTAAAATGGGCAAGGTAAGGTGGGAACAATCTTATGAAGGTAACCAACTTGTGGTCAAAGAGATTCACAAGGTAGTTGTTCATTGTTTCAGAATGGGCGATGTTGAAGACCCTGATCTATACGCTGCTGAGCCATTATACAAATGGCAAGAAAGTGATCCAGGTAAGTTTGTTATGGAACACGCTATAGATAAGCCCATATGGCATAGACAGTTAGATCAATCAACATACGGATATCAATATGTTATAGAAGCAGAATTAGAAATGAAGAAGTTGAGTGAGTATTATTTAAGATGGGGAAATGAAAATGGCATTACTAGTAGTAGGTGATAAGGTAGAAAAAGTTAGTGGATATAAATGGCCTGGCATTGTTGTATCAGTATTTGATACACTAGCGGGCGAACGTAGAGTTGTTGTAGAATGTACTACTCCAGAAGTAGCAGGTGCTTTACACATTTATAATGAGAACCAATTAAAGGTAGCAGCATAATGAATCCGTTCCGAGATCAAGAAACGTTTATGCGAGCCTGCAATCAAAGTGTCACAGGTGATCAGAAACAATTTGATATGTACATGAATCTAATTGAAGAAGAATTTAACGAACTACAAGAAGCAGAAAATGATACAGAAACATTGGATGCACTTATTGATATTTTAGTCGTTACTATTGGTGCTATCCATAGTATGGGAGCAGACGGTGAAGGTGCTTGGCAAGAAGTTATGGCAACTAACTTTGCCAAAATTGATCAAGAGACAGGCAAGGTTCGTAAGCGTGAAGATGGTAAAGTATTAAAGCCAATTGACTGGAAGTCTCCAGAATTGGAACAATTTCTTAAAGGAGAATAATATGTTTGGTGCAAATTATATAGAAAACGGTTTTATAAATTATCGTTCAGCAGAAGAAATTAATAGTGCAATGGGCCGTGTTTATGGACACATGAGCCTGGCGGTTATTGTATCTATGCTGGTTAGTTATTGGATAGGAACTACACCAGAATTGTTACAATTCTTTTTTACAGGTGTGCTTAAATGGATTGTTATTTTTGCACCGCTGGCAGCAATCTTTGGTATCAGTTATGTGCTAGGCAATAATCCCACCAAAAGCGTAGCACAACTATGCTTACATGGATTTGCGGCACTCATGGGTTTGAGTTTTGCCACAATCTTTGCTGTATTCAATATGGGCAGTATTGTTAGTGCGTTTATGGGTGCGGCTATATTATTTGCGGTAATGAGCGGCTACGGTTATTTTACCAAAAAAGATTTAAGTTCAATGGGTCGAATGATGTTTGTTGGATTGATTGCTATTGTTATCGCCAGCATTGTTAATATCTTTATTGGCTCAACTGTGATGCAGATGGTTATTAGTGCGTTGGCTATTATTATCTTCTTAGGATTAACAGCATACGATACACAACAGATTCGTGAAGCCGTTAGTGTTAATACTAGTCCGGCTGTAGAAGTAACAGGTGCATTATCTTTGTATATGAACTTCATCAACTTGTTTTTGAACTTATTACAATTATTCGGCGAAAGAAAATAAAATGGCAACCAAAAAGAAATCTAAAATAATCGAATCTGCTGATATAGCAGAAATGACCAAAGTTTGGCCTAGGGTTGTACAAGGTAGTCATCTAACTGTTAAATATTTCGAAGATGGCAGAACAGAACTAATTTGGGACGATGCGGCATTGACACAGGAAGTGAATGATGCTATACTAAGTGTTAAACAAAGAAAGAAATGATATGGCACAGCATACTAACTATTGGTCATGCACTCCTTTTGCAGATTGGGTTCGTGGTACTCGCAAACTTGAGATGGGCACCAGCGAAGAATGGAATGACTGGACTGACCGAGCTAAAGGCTATCACCCTGTTCGTTATTGGCTAGCCGAGGAAGGTCTTAGCTATGTCCAAGATTTTGTAACCTGGCCTATAAGGAAAATCTATGATATCAAGTACTACATTAACAACCGTTGGGTTAGTCGCACTCATGGTCTTACCGCTCATGCCCGGAATATTAAACCGGGTGAATGGTGCGACGTGGGGAACCGCTTTTTGCCTTGTCTATTCAATGAGTTGGTTGATTTTGTTGAGATAGAACAAGCCTGGAGTCACATTGCCTGGGGCAATAAAGAAGACCGTGCCAAATATGATCCTCCATTCTGGGCCAGTGGTTGGTTCCGTTGGCGTACATGGCGTTGTCCCCAAGCAGGTCTCGATCATCTTGATTGGGCAATGACACTGACACTTGGCAACGATATGGGTGTAGAAGAAACTGATCCCAATCACGGTAAGCCTACTGGTCAAGCATTACGTGCCAAGGAAATCAAAGAACTTTACACATGGTGGACCACCGTATATCCCGCTCGTCCAGATCCACACGATGCCAGTGGCTGGACTGCTTACTGTGAAATGTTGCGTATCAAACATGGTGATAGATGGATTGGAATTTCTGAAAAAGATGCTGATAGTAGAAAAGCAAGTACCAAGGCTATGAAACTATTAGACAAGATTGAACGAGCCTACGAAGCAGAGGACGAACAAATGATGATCCGCTTGATTAAGGCTCGTGACTCATTATGGACTTAACTCATAAGCATACAGCAGCGTATTCTGAAAGGCACGACTGCATTTATTGCAGAACCTGTAATGAATGGTTAGAGTCTGCTTGTGACGATCCCGAATGTGAATATTGTATTAACAGACCGGAAAAACCAAATGAAAAAAGTAGCCAAGAGCCCGGATAGATATGGTTTCCAAAAAAATGCTTATATTGAACGGGCCATTGAAAATGGTACAGATCTCAACGATCCACATGTTCAAGCCATGATTAAAATACATGCAGATTCCATCGAACAAGATGACGAAAATGTAAAAGATCCTAAATGGCAAAAGAACAACATGGAATTTGATATGCGGAGTTCTGAATGGATGGTTGCCAAAGTACGTGAAAGTCGTGTATATGCTCAACATCTATATGCTGCCATGTGTAATAACGATTTCCAACAACTTGAAGTATTTCCAATTCTCAAAGACCAACGCTGGAGTGCCAGTTGGCGGTATGCTGGGGGTATTGTGGCACACATGCGTGGAGAAGGTGACTATATTGAGTGGTACTGCTCTGGTATTAAAAATCATAACCCATTAGAAGATGGAGAATGGGAACGAATGACCCTTGAGCAACAGACCTACTACAAAGAAGGTCAGGCATTTGTAGGAGAAGGTATGATCACTGATGAGATATTGGCTGACCTAAAGAAGTTAGGTTGGATATTCCGTGAAGGTGAGTACGATCAAATGCGATGAGCAAAGCAATAATTCTATCCGTAGAACAATGGAAAGAAATACGCAGTTCCATTACTAAAACTTATCCAAGAAGTGTGTGGTTAATTCGCGACGATATGAAGAAAACTTTGGGTTTTACTGTCCGATATCATGAAGAATGGTTTGACCGAAATGTAGAAAGTAGAGATATGGGTTATGGAACCAAGTATAGACAAGAAACTATACATTTGGATTTCTACAATGAGCCAAAAAGAACCATGTTTCTGCTGAAATATTCGGACATAATTGGTAAAACCTCTCTTGACACTTAGAGAGATTTCCTGTATAATTACTATATACACTAACAAGCATAGGAGTAATATATGGCAACAGCAACTAAAAAAGTAGCAGTAAAGACAACTCGCGTTACTTCGCAAAGTATTCGCGAAAATGCTAAACGTGATTATAGCCCAAAGTGGGATGGTGCTGAAGCAATGAGTCCTACAGAATTTGCTGCTCATTTCCGTGAAGCAATGAAATACTACCGTTTGGAAAGTTCTGCAAAAGAACTCAAGCCAAAGGTAATTGATTGGATGGGTCGTAATGATTACACCCGTGACCAAATCCAATCATTTAAGAAGACCAAAGATTGGCGTTGTAATTTGACCATGGGTGCTATTGCAAGTTGTTTGATCAAAGGTATGCCAGTAACTAAACAAGGTTGGAACAATAACGCAAATTCTGCAGAATGGCTCAAAGAGCAAATTGCAGAAGCAGTGGAAGCAGGTAAGTGGGATATTGAAGAAATTGAAGTGGTTAAGGCTGCTAAAGCCACTGTACCTGTCATGAACATTCAAGATCGCATCCGTGAGCAGGCAGTTGGAATGAGTGACGAAATTGATGCCGCTATTGATGCATGGATTGTTGATCCAGAAGCATTTGATCCTAAAGCATTTAAGATGGTTAGTCTATTGCGTGGCAAGGGTGCCAAGGCAGCACAGGCTCGCTACATTAAAGGCTTCTTTGCTCGAGGTTTGGCAGAATTGCAAGAACTTGCCAGCGGTAATGCTGATGAGCAATTGCGTGAAGGTTATAAGTTTGCCAGTCGCAAGAATGTTAAGAAGTTGATTGAGTTCTACGAAAGCATTGCACAGGCCTGTGAGCAGATTGCCGCAGAAGCCAAAGTCTTGAAGAAGCCACGTGCTAAGAAAGTCAAGCCTGCAGAGGAATTGGTCAAGAAAATTAAGTTTAAAATGACCGATGACAAGTTGGGTGTAGCGTCAGTGCCAGCAGCAGGCTTGATTGGTGCTCAGGCAGCAATTGTATATAACGCTAAGACACGCAAGATTGGCATGTATATTTCCAAGACCAGTGCAGGTCTTAATGTTAAAGGTACAAGTATCATTGACTTTACTGAGAAATCAGTACAGAAGACTTTGCGTAAGCCTGTAGAGCAGTTGAAAGACTTTAAATTGCAGAATACGCAACGGCGAGTTGAGACTTGGTTGAGTGCCATTAAGGCCACTGATACCATGTTGAATGGTCGAATGAATCAAGACATTATGATTTTAAAAGTGTTTAAGTAAGGAGTTATCATGGCAGGATGGAATCAAATTAAACAAGTTCGTATCTTAGAAGAACGAGCAGATAGTATTGGACTAAAATTTACTGCTTATAAGCATGATGATAGTTTTGGTGCCAATGTAGCATTAATTCCCAAGGATCCGGATGTATTGCCCATCTACAGTCGAGATGCAGAATTGTTTGCTGGCACATTGGAAGGTGCTGCTTACTGGATGCAAGGTGTTATGTGGGCACGTGAATACGACCGTATGGTCATTGATCGGAAGTTGGATGCCAAGAGAGCCCGCAAAGAACAAGACGAACGTAATCTTCAGTTAATGAAGATGTTAAAAGATGAAAAACTAAATTTGGTGAAAACATGAACAAGCGTAAAATTACCACCCGAATCATGCTTGACGGTGTTGTGGATAATACCTATACACAAATGCGACAGGTTTATACTGACGATAAAGGCGAGTATGTAAATTGCGACCGCAATCGGTATCACATTGTTGATGATAGTTTTGACATTGTTTATACTACTGGTCGAGCATTTACTTTTGCAGAAGTATTAAAGAATTTAGTATGAACGAGAAGATTAAAGAACTGTTGAAACAGGCATCTAAACTTGCCAACACAGATGATAACAAAGACCTTGACCGCAATTTTGATATGATTGTGGCAGAAAAGTTCGCCGAGTTGATTGTTCGAGAATGTGCCGAGATTGCTGACAAAGCAGAACCGTACAAGGCTAATGATTTGATTAAACAACATTTCGGAGTTGAAGAATGAACACACCCGTCGTACCTGATAATGTAATCAAGATGTGGGCTGATCCTAGATTTCAAATTCTAGCAGAGGTTGATAAATTGTTGATGGGTAGTAAGATATGGGGCAGTATGGAATATATCTATTTTCCCATACATCCTGATAAGTATAAACCAGTTGCGGTAAAGGTACGCAAAGCATTGTACGACCTTCAGGCAGAATATGGAGTTTTAGAATGAACAAACGAATTGATCAACTGCTGGTTAAGGCTGGAGCATACTTTGGTGGCAAAGGGGTTGTTTATGACAACTTTGATCCTAAAAAATTCGCTAACTTAATTATTCAGGAGGCGGGAGAAGCATTTTGGTCAGAAGCCTGTCATGTCAGTGATTTGGCCTACGAAGAATACTCTCGCAACAGCAAGAAGATTAAACGACATTTTGAAGTAAATCCAAAAGAGATTACGACCGCTATGCTTGACACAGCCATCAACCAGATTGAGGAATATAAAAAGTATGTTGCTCAACAACAGAAAGAGAATTTACCTCATATTAGTTATGTCAGTTGGGAATTGTATAACAAACCTAAGAAGGAACAAGAATGACAGACTATGAATTAGCAGAAACATTGAGAACTGCGGCCAGGAGTGCAAGAGATAACATTGCTCTTGAAATGCTGTTGTTGATGGCGGCAGAACGAATCGAACAGTTGAGTATGGTGCAAACTCCAGGAAACTATAATGAACAAACATATTAAACTACTAAAAGAACAGGCTATGGAATGGGTGCCTAATCGGGTGGACCCAGATACAAAGATTAGATTACTCAATGCTGAAAAGTTCGCCCTATTGATTGTGCAGGAATGTATCGATTTGATCAGTCCATATACTGTTAGCATGAACAGACCTGGTGAAGAATACTTACATCCTATTCTAGAGATTAAACAACATTTCGGAGTTGAAGAATGAGTACAGAAGAAGATAAATTCAAAAAAAGTAAGCGTCTGCTCAAAGACGATAATGCTATAAAGAAACAGACTAAGATTGCTCGAGAATTCGGAGTGCCGATTCAGGAACCACATAAGTTTGCTAAACAACATGCATTAGATTGTGGTAATCCAAAATGTTTGCTATGTCACGGTGAGAAAGTTTTTGGAAAAAAGACCATCAAAGAACGACGCTTTGAACAGGATATGGATACAACTTCAGATAAACGTAGCAATGGATTAAAAAATGACCAAAAAGATATACTATGAAAAAGTAGGTAGGCGGTATGTGCCTGTATCTGAGTACGATAGTGACTTGATAGATAGTTTTTCTAAAGGTACTCATATTGTCATGTGCTATCCAGGTGGACAAAGTCGTAGGTATAACGTCGACCCAGACTACGCTGGATTAATTGCGGCCAGTCGTGTAGCCGAAGAGGCTATGATTCAGGCTATGCATAAAGCCAGCGAAATGAAACCTAAACAAACTCCTATCACCGAAGGCCAACGTAAGGCTTGGAAAAAACTGGCCAAAGAGTTTGGAGACGAACTCTGTACTTTGAATTGTGCCGGCTCATATGATATTGCCGAAGCAGGCATAAAGGCTTTACAAAAGGAAGCAGATGTGTTATACTCTAATGCAGCAGTGAAGAAAGCCTATGATCACTTTATTTTAATGTGCAAACTAACTAAGGAAACAAATCATGATTGATATGAAAGAATGGATGGAATTGGTAGATTATAAGATTACCGAGGGTGACAACTACGGTTGGAGTTGTTTTGGCTCAAATAGTTATCAACTTGCCAGTTGGAATGGCGTCCATGGCAAAGGTGGATACAGTTTTAATATTGTATTCAGCACCAAGAGCCATAAAGTCTATTGTGTAGAAGTATGTGACTATACTAACAACCGTGCTTATCGTATGATCAATCCTGACTATGTTAAGAAACATGAGAAGGAAGCCAAGAATCGTGATGTTAATATGAATGAAGCATGGGATGATGTTGAGTATGTTGATCTTGAGGTTGATGACGACTTTATTCAAAAGGCTCTGTCTATTAAGGCTGGTGAAGATTACAGCACTGATATCAGTGTTCCAATTGACTTGCCCGATGACATTTTACTAGAAGCCGCATTGAACGCACATCGTCAAAATATTACTCTTAATGAGTATATCAATACCGCATTGCGTGAAATGATTGATGAATACAAGCGTGATCCAGAAGGTGTTAAGGCTCGTGCAGAAGTCATGTTTGGTTCTCCTAACGGTGCCTAAATGACATTGCCTGATGAACGTTACCGTGCTGTGGTGCAGACACAAAAGTTGTTAGAGGATATCCTTTGGGGGAAATATAAAAGGGTTCCTAATGAAATTAAAGAGAGGGTCAGGGGATGCTTACGACATTATCCTTCTCAGTGGGATATGAATGCCGCATCAGAATTAGCACCACACGTATTTCAAAAAGAAATGGAACCACTTTATCGTATGGTTAAACAATACGATATGGAAAAGAAAGAACAAGATGAAACAGGAACTTGACGAATATCTATGTAAAGTTTTTCCAAAGATTTTTGCAGAAAGAAATTTGCCAATGCAGGAAACTGCCATGTGTTGGGGATTTGACTGCGGTGATGGATGGTTTAACATCATTAACCAACTATGCCAAAATATCCAACATCACATCGATTGGAAAAATAAAAAAGAAGAAACAGTGGCACAGGTAGTAGTGAGTCAAGTCAAAGAAAAATACGGCACACTACGCTTCTACTACAGCGGCGGTGATGATACCGTCGACGGTATGGTTAGTATGGCAGAAAGCATGAGTGGTGTTACCTGCGAACAGTGTGGTAACCCAGGTACGCAAAACGAGGGTGGGTGGATTACAACCTTGTGTGAAACACATCGCGAAGAAAGAGAGTTTAGAAAATGAAAATCGGACTTAGTTTTAGTCGTTGTTTGCTTGACATTGTCGAAGGACGAGTGGATATCAAGGATGTATTAGTAGTCATCTCCCGTACTAACTTCGATCCCCACAATGACGAACAGTGGGCAGGCATTTGGGATGGCTATGTTTATGGTGGATTGAGCAATCCCGAATGGAGTCATTATGACCACAATAGCAAAGAAGATGAAGCCAAGTTCCGAGATGTTAGTATTGAACTATGGGAACAAGGTAAATTTCATCAACCTAGAAAATTTGGAGCACATCCGCTTCGTCGTCCAGAATACTGGTTAGAGACTTGTTTGCCAAGTAGTGAGTTAGAACGTAATCCAGCGGCAAAGATTGCTTGGGAGAAATTCCAAGTGGTAGCAGGATTAACCAATGTAAAATTAGATAAGGACTATCAATAATGAAAACACAAGATATTAGAAAAATTATTAACATAATAGAAAATGCTATTGCTGATATTAATCAGATTGCTGGTCAATTAGAATTTTTACCAACACATAAAAAAGATTTAACCTATACTCAGTTAACTGATAAAGTAACACCTGAAAATATAAATCAAATGCCTGCATTAAGTTTTGGCATTGCAGAACAAGATTTTATATTAGAAACTGTTACCGAAGACGGTGATGAAACAACTAAGCCTGTGACAGCAGGAGATTATGTTGTATCAGGTCCAAGTAAAGAAAAATATAGTCCTGGTAACGAGCAAAAATTTATTAAAAATTATCCTATTGAAGCAGGCCCTGGAAAAAGAAAACCTGATATCAACTCTGTTAGAATGGTAGCAGTATACACTGGAAATCAAACAGTTAGTTTTACTGCACCATGGGGTACCCCGATGGTTCTCAAACCTGGCGATTTTCTTGTAAAAGAAGATGAAGGTAAGTATTATAGAATTGCTGCTTTTGAATATAATCAAACATATAATCTACCTGGAAAATAATATGATTTTGCACAAACATATCAAGAAGTAAAATAAGGAAATATTATGTTAGTACCAATGGTGGTCGAGAAGACCGGTCAAGGCGAACGTGCGTTTGACATTTTTTCAAGATTATTAAACGAAAGAATTGTGTTCTTAAATGGGCCAGTCGATGACCACAGCAGCAATCTTGTAGTGGCACAGATGCTACATTTGGAGAGTGCCGATAGTGAGAAAGATATTCACTTTTATATCAATAGCCCTGGTGGTGTGATCACCAGTGGCATGGCTATCTATGATGTTATGCAATTTGTCAAACCAGATGTTGCTACTTACGTTATGGGGCAAGCCTGTAGCATGGGTAGTTTTCTAGCACAAGCAGGAACAGCAGGTAAGCGTTATATGTTGCCACATAGTCGTCATATGATTCATCAGCCTAGTGGTGGTGCTCGAGGTATGCAAAGTGATATCGAGATCCAATACAAAGAAATCACACAGATGAAAAAGATGCTTACTGAGTTATATGTTAAACATAATACAGCAGGCAAGACCTATGAACAGTTTGAAAAAGACATGGATCGTGATACCTTTATGAGTGCTGAAGAAGCATTGGCATATGGCTTGATTGACAAAATTGTCGAGAAGCGTTAAACTTATAATAAATAACAGCAGCGGTCTATCGGCATCGTCCCGCTTTACAAACTCCGCCGCCTATGCTATAATAACATAGGAGAATAAAATGGCAAAGAAATATTTTAGTACAAAAACGTACAAGCAGATAGGACCTGTGGCATATCGACAATGGCGTGCCGATAGTCACTGTAATCTAATTCATGGTTACGCAATGAGTTTTCACTTTGAATTCGAAGCGGATACATTAGACGCTCGTAATTGGGTCACAGACTTTGGTGGCTTGAAACCACTTAAAGGTTTACTTGAAGATTGGTTTGATCATACATTGCTAGTCGCACAAGATGACCCAATGCGTGAACATCTGTTAGAACTTGGCAGACTTAAACTGGCCAAGATTACAGAAGTAGAAAAGACTGGATGTGAAGGGCTTGCTGACTTTTTGTATGAGTATGTTAATACAATTTTCTTGCCAAACTGTGGTAGTGAGGAAGCCGCCCGTGTTTGGTGTTGTAAAGTAGAGGTACGTGAAACAGACTCTAATATGGCAGGTAGACAAGGACATAGAGAAGATAAAGAATTTTAGGAATAAAATGAACACTAAAGAAAACGAAGTATTGGATATTCTCCAAGAAGAATGTGCCGAGGTTATACAAGCGGTAAGTAAGATTAGACGCTTTGGTGCTGATAATGTAAAACCAGGCAAGCCTAAAACTAATAGAGATCATCTCGAAGAAGAATTAGGTGATATGCTGGCAATGATTGATATCATGCTAGAAATAAATCTAGTAGACATTGATAAGCTCGAAGTTGCAAAAAAGGCCAAGATTGTAAAACTTAAACAATGGTCTAACATTTATGTACCTATATGATTGATTCACTATTAAGAGTAAGTTCACAACATAATAAAAGAGTTCATGTTGTTGATGATTTTTTCCAAGATCCTTATGCTGTAAGAGAATTTGCCTTACAACAAGAATTTTTTGATGACGAGGGATATATTGGAAATAGAACTAGGCAACAATTGTTTATACCCGGAACCAAAGAAGCATTTGAAAATATAATGGGTATAAAAATTACAGGGTGGACTGTGGATCAAAATCTAGAGAGATACGGAATGAATGGAAGATTTCAATATAATCTATCAGGACAACCATTAGTATATCACTGTGATTTACAAAAATGGGCTGCAATGATATATCTTACACCAAATGCACCTGTTGAGACCGGAACTAGATTTTTAGCTCATAAAAAAACTGGAATACGTCATAATTCAGATACAAATATATTGGATTGTTTTAATCATGGAACATTCTTAGATCCTACCAAATACGAACCTGTAGATATTGTGGGTAATGTTTTTAATAGATTAGTTATATTTGATGGTGGATTAATTCATGCAGCATCAGGTTATTTTGGTAGTAGCAAAGAAAATGCTAGATTATGGCAAATGTTTTTCTTTGATTAAGGATAAAAATGAAAAAAGTATTAGTAACTGGAGGTGCTGGATTTCTAGGCAGTCACCTTTGTGATCGTTTGGTTAACGAAGGACATCACGTCCTATGTGTAGATAATTATTTTACAGGCAGCAAAAAGAATATCGAGCATCTTCTAAATAATTCAAATTTTGAAGTTATTCGTCAAGATGTTTGCTTTCCACTATATGTAGAGGTAGATGAGATTTATAATCTTGCCTGTCCAGCAAGCCCGTTCTATTACCAATGGGATCCTATTCAAACTATGAAAACCAGCGTACTAGGTTCGTATAATTTGTTAGGACTGGCTAAACGTACCGGTGCTAAAATTTTGCAGGCCAGTACCAGCGAGGTGTACGGAGATCCACATGTCCATCCACAGCCTGAAAAATATTGGGGCAACGTAAATCCAATTGGCATACGTAGTTGCTACGATGAAGGTAAACGTGCTGCTGAAACATTGTTCATGGACTACTATCGCGTTCATGAAGTTAGGGCCAAAATTGTGCGTATTTTTAACACATATGGTCCAAGAATGGCGGAAAACGACGGCAGAGTTGTTAGTAATTTCATTGTTCAGGCACTAAAAGGCCAGAACATTACTATCTACGGTGACGGCATGCAAACTCGCAGTTTCTGTTATGTTAGCGATTTATTAGATGCAATGCAGGCCATGATGAACCATCATGACGATGCGTATATTGGACCTGTTAATATTGGCAACCCAGATGAGTTTACCATGTGGGAATTAGCACATAAAGTAATCGAATTAACAGGCAGTAAAAGCCAAATATTGCAACAATCATTACCACAGGATGATCCAAAACAACGTAGACCTGATATTACAGAGGCAAAAGCCATGCTCAATTGGGAACCAACGATTAATTTAGAACAGGGTTTAATCAAAACGATTGACTATTTCCGTAATATCGTGTAAAATAATAACATGAAATATACTATTCAATGGCAACAATCTTACTACAATTGGGAACCTGCTGAATTACCAATTACTGATTTTACTGAAGCATTAACAGTTATTAACATGATTAGGAATAAACAATGACAACTACAGCAACAAGTTGGACAGTTACATTAGAAGAAGCAGAAGACGGCAGCGGCGATCTTGTCATGCCCTTGCCTCAAGAAATGCTAGATTTACAAGGCTGGAAAGAAGGCGATATACTCGACTGGAAAGAAGGCGACAACGGTTCATGGACTCTATCAAAAATTGAAAAATGACTAAACGAATTGGCTGTTTGGGATTCGCATGTAAGTGGATTGATAATGCAGATCAAGTCAATGGCATTGATGCCAAAGACGATGCTAAAAAGTATAATACAGGTAGTACTACTGTTGCCTGGTTAAATAGACAGAGTAAAGATGTTGCAGAACAAAAACTCTGGGACCTAATGGTAAGTAATATTGAAAGCACTAGATTACTAGTGGAAAGAGTAGGACAACTTGATAAGAATCTTAGGATGGTTCGCCTTAGCAGCGATATGTTGCCTGTTTATACCCAGTCTGATTGGAGTTATTTTTGGCGGCGGCTCGATGTTCGCGAATATTGTGAGCGAAATCTTCTTGCTGTTGGCAATAGTGCTCGTAGGAGCAATGTACGTCTTTCTTTTCATCCTGGCCAGTTTACTGTTCTTGCCTCTATTAATCCTGGTATTGTCAATAGGAGTATAGATGAGTTTGAATATCACGCCGATCTTGCCCGTTGGATGGGTTTTGGAAAAACATTCCAAGATCTCAAAATCAACGTCCACATATCAGGTAAAGAAGGCCCTGATGGCATACGAAGAGCACATGCCCGGCTCAGTCCCGAAGCCCGCAATTGTATCACAATCGAAAACGAAGAAAACGCCTGGGGATTAAATGATTGCCTTACTATTAGCGATATCGTTCCTATTGTGCTCGACATTCATCATAATTGGATTAGAGAAGGTGAATATATCACACCGTTGGATGGTCGCGTTAATCGTGTGGTGGACAGTTGGCGTGGTCTGCGCCCTACACTTCATTATTCTCTTAGTCGAGAGGATTATTTGGTGGGTCACAACACTGACATAATGCCAGATCATTCCACACTATTAGAGTTGGGTCATAAAAAACAAAAACTCAGGGCACATTCTGATTTCTACTGGAATACAGCAGTGAACAAATGGGCACTGAGCTTTTTAGACAGATTCGACATCATGTGCGAATCTAAAGGTAAGAACTTAGCCAGCTTTGCATTACACGAGCAGGCTAAACAATTAGGCCTTCTTTAATTTAGTAGCCTTAACAACTGTTAATTTAGGAGCCCTAGCAATTGCTAGGGCTTTTTCTACAACTGCTGTTTCTGCCTTAGGAGTACGTGGTTTACGTACTTTCTTTTCAGGTGCTGCTTCTACAACAGGTGCTGCTTCTACAACAGGTGCTGCTTCTACAACAGGTGCTGCTTCTACAACAGGTGCAGTTTCAACCACTAATAGAATAGGAGTTGCTGCTGCTGGTTCTGGCACCTTGTAAGGAGCACTACCTGGTGCAACTACATCAACCGGTTTTCCCATGAAGAATTCTTTGATTTTCTTTAACATAATTTATTTCCTTTAGAATTAAATGTTACTATTATTTACCTCTCATAAATATCTGATTAATAAAAAGAACATATAATGATTAATGAAGAAGAAGATTTTAGCGATGAAGAATTCTGTGAAGGTGATTATGGATTTATAATAAGTCCAAATGGTGAATTAAAAAGCATGATGTTTCCAGAAGATTTAATGGAAGATCCTCCAAAATCAATTAAAAAAATACTAAAAATTTTTGGTATAACTGATATAAATTTAATAACTGAAAAAACATTACATTAAATAGTGTACTTATTAATAAATACAATATCATATATGAGAGATACTAATTATGGCAACTAGATCAGACCTGACAGTAGTTTTACGCAATCAGATAGTCGGCCCCACGGATGCTACAAAATTGATTGTTGGAAATGACTCAGTTGAGGGTTATATATCAATACAACGTGCAAGAGTATTATTAGGTACAGCAGGTCCTAAAGGAGATCAAGGGGCACAGGGTATACAAGGTACTATTGGTATTCAAGGTACTATTGGTTCTCAAGGGTTTAATGGCGCACAGGGTACTACCGGTGCTCAAGGAACAACAGGGGTTACTGGTAGTCAAGGTATTCAAGGAAGTCAAGGTACACAGGCAAGTCAAGGTATAGAAGGGTCACAGGGAACGCAGGGCAGATCGGGTATTGGTACTCAGGGTACTACTGGTAATCAAGGTATACAGGCAAATCAAGGTACTCAAGGTGTTATAGGCGTACAAGGACCCACTGCTGCAAATGCTGGAAATGCAAATACTGCTACAAATCTTGCAGGCGGAGTAGCTGGAAATATTCCAATACAAAACGGAAGTAGCTCTACTACTTTTATTTCCAACGGTAATACAGGTAATTTACTTCAATATAATGCTAGTGGTAATACCGCTACATGGGTATCTACCTCTTCTTTAGTGGTTGGATACGCAGCAAGTACCGTAAATGTCAATATAGAACAATTACCAGTAGCTGGACGAAATGCTGATCAATATATTACAATGGTTGACGGGGTAAACGGCTCTTACAAGTTAGGAGCCGAATCTAATATAAAATATAATACAACCAATCAAGCGTTATCAGTATCTAATATTGCTATAACTGGAAATGTGCCATCAACTGATACGCTTTCAGGATCATTAATTGTAACAGGTGGTGCTGGTATTTCTGGAAATTTAAATGTTGGAGGAACATTAACCGCCAATGTAATAACAGTACAATATACAACTATTACCCAAGTTTCTACAGTACTCGACGATGTAACAACCATCACAAATAGTGAACAATCTATTTCAACTGCAACTGGAGCATTGAGAGTAGTCGGAGGAGTAGGAGTTGGTGGAAATATTCACCTTGGTGGTAATTTATATCAAAATGGTGTATTGTTTACTGGAGGTAGTGGTAGTCAAGGTACTACTGGTAGACAGGGAACTCAAGGTCGTCAGGGCATTCAAGGAAGTCAAGGAACTGGAAGTCAAGGAACTCAAGGTCGCCAAGGCATTCAAGGCGTACAAGCAAGTCAAGGATCTCAAGGTAGAGATGGAGGTGCTGTATTCCAGGGAAATCAAGGTGTTAACGGTAGTCAAGGTGTTCAGGGACAATCAATTCAAGGAACGTATGGCAATCAAGGTCTACAAGGGCCTCAAGGTCGCCAGGGTATCCAAGGCGTACAAGCAAGTCAGGGTATTCAAGGCAAAGATGGACAAAATGCCGGGCAAGGTACTCAAGGATTACAAGGACAAGCAATTCAAGGTACTCAAGGAACAAATGTTCAAGGAACACAAGGCGTTGCTGGACAAAATGCCGGGCAAGGTACTCAAGGATTACAGGGATCTCAAGGCACACAAGGTACTCAAGGCGTATTAGGTACTCAAGGTAAAGATGGACAAAATGCCGGCCAAGGTGTTCAAGGTACCGACGGTATTCAAGGGCGAGGTGGTATTCAGGGTACTGACGGTCAAGGAACTCAAGGTGTTCAGGGTCGACAAGGCACGCA
>ENA-OSIY01000663-OSIY01000663.1-marine-metagenome-genome-assembly--contig:-NODE-663-length-18961-cov-10.310527_pt1 | contig 18961 bp, 11 predicted proteins | sample MGYA00237884_ERZ534233 | MGnify/ENA primary metagenome ERZ534233 (study PRJEB26412, sample SAMN06343840) | marine metagenome | isolation source: estuarine water | place: USA: Columbia River Estuary... | reverse complement strand
GAACTGGTTCAAACAGTCACAACGTATCTGCAACAATTAGTTTGAAACCTGAAGATTGGGAATTGGCTGGTGAATGGATGTGGAATAACAGAGATTTCTATAATGGATTATCGGTATTGCCTCATGATGGGGGCAGTTACATCCAAGCACCTTTTACTGATTGTACCAAAGAAGAATACGAAAGATTATTTGCTAAATTACAGTCAATTGACTTATCAAAAGTTGTTGAATTACAAGATGATACATCACTTTCAGATTCTGTCGCTTGCGGCGGGGGAGCGTGTGAAATTGTTTAATCAAAATAAAACTATTAATAATTTGGAAGGGGGAAGTCAAAAACTTCTCCCTTCTGATTTTTATATTGAAAATGGAATTTATGTGTTCACAAAAGAGTTTCATTTAAGGAGGGGTAGTTGTTGTGGTAATGGTTGTAGACATTGTCCTTTTTTTCCTGCTCACAAAAAAGGGAATACAACTATATTTATAGACAATGGCTAATGGTGTAACTTATGGTATTAATTTTCCTTTTAATGATTCATTAAAGGGGGATTACCTTTCTTTGTCTCAAAATCCTGACCAAGAAATAAGAAGTAATTTAATTCATTTGATTTTAACCCGAAAAGGTAGTAGATATTATTTACCTGATTTTGGTACTAAAATTTATGAATTTATTTTTGAACCATTAGATGGTGTTACGTTTGAATCAATTAAAGATGATATTAGAGATAATGTTAGTAAGTATATTCCTAATTTAATTATTAATGATATTATTGTTTTACCATATGATGAGTATGAATCAGTTGGTACTTTAAACACAGAAAATTTAGGAAATGGTGTTTATAGAGTTGCCGGTAGAAACACTTCAGAGTACACGGCTAAAATGAGAATTGATTATACAATTAGCGATAACGCATTTCAAACAAAAGATTTTGTAATTATAAATATTTAACATAAATGGCTGAGAAAAGAATATCCTATACCGTCCGAGATTTTGCGGCTATAAGACAAGAACTTATTGATTATACTAGACAGTATTATCCTGAATTAATTGACAATTTTAATGACGCATCAATTTTTTCAGTATTGATGGATTTAAACGCTGCCGTAACCGATAACTTACATTATCATATTGACAGAAGTATTCAAGAGACGGTTCTTGAATTTGCCAAACAAAGAAGTTCAATTTACAACATCGCAAGAACTTACGGTTTAAAAATACCTGGTAATAGACCATCAATAGCAGTTTGTGACATTAGTATTAATGTACCTGTATTTGGTGATAGACCAAACCCTGAATATATGGGTGTATTAAAAGCGGGTTCACAATTTGTTGGTGCGGGACAAACATTTGAAAATCCAAATGATATTAATTTCTCTTCTGCATTTAGTTCATCAGGAATCGCAAACCAAAAAGTAATACCAATTTTAGATGCGTCAAACAACGTCCAAAGTTATAATATTGTAAAAAGAGAAGTAGTGGTTAATGGTATTACAAAAGTATTCAAGAAAGTTATTACATCGGCAGATGCGACACCATTTTTAAGTTTGTATTTACCCGAAAGAAATGTTGTTAACGTTTTGTCAATTATACAAAAAGACGGTATAACCTATAATAACGTTCCATCATACCAAGAATTTTTAAGTCCTGTTGGTAAATGGTATGAAGTTCAAGCTTTAGCCGAAGACACTGTTTTTATTCCTGAACCGGGAAAAACAACTGACCAATCAAATATTAGTGTTGGAAAATATCTTAAAACTAGCAATAAATTTATTACTGAGTTTACACCTGAAAACTTTTTAAAGTTAACATTTGGTGGTGGTAATACATCCGCTGATGACCAATTAGCTTCTTTTGCACAAACAGGTGTACCACTAAGAATTAATGACTATCAAAATAATTTAAGTTTGGGTTATATCCCAACACCTAATACCACTTTATTTATTCAATATAGAGTTGGTGGTGGACTTGAAAGTAATGTTGGTGTCAATGTTATCAATACTGTTGGTAATGTATTGTTTGATGTTAATGGAGCGTCTGCTGAAATTGCAAACGCTGTTAGAAACTCAATTCAATGTACCAACGTAACTGCAGCTATTGGCGGAGCAAATCCACCATCGGTTGAAGAAGTAAGAAATTTGGTTACTTTTAATTTTTCATCACAAAACAGAGCGGTAACAATTGGTGACTATTATTCTTTAATACAAAAAATGCCAGGACAATTCGGAATACCAGCTAAAGTAGGTATTATAGAAAATAATAACAAAATAAATGTTGTATTATTAACACAGGATACTAATGGTAAAATGACACAAAATGTACCAACAGTATTAAAAGATAATGTTGCAAATTATTTAGCAAAATACAGAATGATGAATGACTATATTAGTGTTACAACTGGTAAAGTTATTGATTTAGCATTTGAAATTTATATTTCTATTGCAAAAAATACAAACCAAAACTCAATCATTTCTGATGTTATTACAAAGGTTAATGATTATATGATACCACAAGCAAGAGAATTTGGCCAAAATGTTTTAATATCTGAAATTAAAAGTATAGTTCAAAATATTGAGGGTGTTGTTAATATATCTGATGTTAAGGTGTTTGGAAGAGTGGGTGGCAAGTACTCATCATCACAAACAGCACAAAAATACGAAGATTCAACCACAAAACAAATTAAGTTAATTGACGATATTATCTACGCAGAACCAACAGAATTTTATCAAATCAGATATTCCAATACAGATATCGGTGTCCGTGTGAAACAATAACCTTCACAAGGAAATTACTTCAACTATTTTTGTAAAATAAGAGATTAACTATTTATGAGAAAGAACAATTATGCCTAAAACTTATAGGATACGAACATCAGTAGGAAATAGTACACAATCTGACAAAACCATCAAAGTACAAGTTGACCAAGATTTTGATTTCTTGGAAATTCTTTCTTTGAAACTTACACAATCTGATGTGTATAGAAGTTTTTGTTCTGACTACGGTGTTGTCGTTGGTCGTGTTGTTGCCAACGGTGGATACGGTGTACCAAATGCAAAAGTATCTGTGTTTGTACCAATTGATGCTGTTGACCAAAATGACCCTGTAATATCAGCATTATATCCTTATAAGAATGTTACAGATAAAAATGAAGATGGTTATAGATATAACTTACTTCCGTATACACCTTCATATGAAGGACACGCAGCCACAGGTACTTTTCCAACAAGGGATGATGTTTTAACAAGAACTGAAGTATTACAAATATATGAAAAATATTACAAGTACACAGTAAAGACAAATGAATCGGGTGACTACATGATTGTTGGTGTTCCTTTGGGAAATCAACAAGTAATGTTGGATTTAGATTTATCTGACATGGGTTGTTTCTCATTAAGACCAACAGATTTACTTAGAATGAATCTTGGTAACCCAAAACAGTTTGACGGTAACCAATTTAAAAGTTCAGTTGATTTATCATCATTACCACAGATTGTTAACCAAAGAAGAAGTATTTCTGTTTCTTCATTTTGGGGAACAGGAGATGTTTGTGATGTTGGAATTACAAGAGTTGATTTTGATTTAAGAGATTCAAATATCACGATTGAGCCTACGGCAACTTTTATGGGTTCAATCATGACATCTAACGATGGTGTCATGTTGAAAAACAATTGTAAACCAAGTTCAGAACAAGGTGACTTGTGTGGTATGGTTGCAGGACCTGGTAGAATTTTAGCCGTAAGACAAACAATAAATACCAATCTTAATGGTGACCCAATATTAGAACAATACCAATTAGAACAAGGTGGTAAAGTAATTGATGAAAATGGTGCCTTTGTTGTTGATGTACCAATGAACTTGGATTATGTAACAACAAATGAATTTGGTGAATTAATATTTTCAAATATTCCAAGTGTTGGGATTCCAACAAAAGGTAAGTACCGATTTAAAGTTAAAACAAATGAAGGTGAAAAAGAAGTTGGAGCAATACAAACATCAAGTAGTATTATTGGTCCAAACTTATTAAATCTTTCAGCATTCAATCCAAAAGGTAGTTTATTACGTGGAAACTTTTTGGTTCCAAATATTAGAGAATATGGTTGGGATGGCAATGTTGACCCATCAACTAAAAGTAATGAAACTACAACATTTTCACCAATATTTAATGATAACACCAAATTAATTGAAACAAAAACTTTTGATTCATCTAATTTTGGTTCAGGTGGAAGAGCGTTATTAATTAGTTCAGTTTTAGGTGAATATAAAAGTATAACATATAAAATTAATAATGTTAGCGATAATTCTAAATGGGTTGATTTACCAAACTTAATAGACAAATTAGAAATTACAGTTGAGAAAAAAACAACCACAACCGTTGTTAACGGAGTTGTAATTGAAACACCACAAACAATAACTATTAATTTTAATAGTTACGATTATAAATTTTCACTATTTCAAAGGTCATACGCCTTTTCATTAGATTGGGATGATTACCCTAATAAAAACGAAGCCATTGGTTGTCAAGATTTTTTCTATGAATTTAATTATAACAAAGTTTATACAACCGCACAACTAATTGATGAGTATAGGAAAGGAACAAATAGAAGTAGATTCCTATCTATTAAAGAAATATTAGACAGAAGTTGTGACTCAGAAGTAAATAAGTTTCCAATCAATGACGGGGTTAGAAACTTTGATTTACTATATTTCATAGTTTCAATTTTATTCCAAATATTTGGTATTATAGGTGGGTTAATAATAATAATCTATCATATTATTAAATTTTTATGGAACAACTTCGCACCTGTAATATTACTTGGATTAATTACTCTATCAATTGTCAACGGGGTTAATGAATTTGCGGCTGCTCTTGGAACTACTGTTTTGGCTGGTACAACATTTGGAGCTGCGTTAGTACTTTACCTACCATTTATTGCCAAATCAATTGCTTGGTTTGCAGCCGCGGCAACACTAACAATACTGTTTAATAAAATTAGAAAATTTAGATTTCCATCCTTTAATTTACCTATGATTACATACCCCGATTGTTCAACATGTGATTGTGGAACATCAGGAGACAATAACTTTGCGGTGGATACTTTAGGGAATGGTGATGTCAACTCATCCCCGATGGCAGATGTAAATCTACCCGGAGCTTATGTATCATTTGATGGTGACGATATAGTATCACTTAAGAAAAATGGTGGGTACGGTGAAGTATTTGCAGGTAATGATACTGTAGACACTAAAAACTTTGCTCGTACACCATTTTATAGTAATGCTGCTAAAGAATTTTATTGGAGTAGAAATAATATACCAATCCCTGAAAGGATTAACCTATACAATACAAAGGGACATTATTTTACAACTTTACCTGGCGGTGGTTCTAATAGAATTAAAGTTTATCCAAACTACATAGATAATGGTGGTAAAACTTCTTTCACAAACGCTGTGTTTTATGAAGACCAACCAATGGTCTTTTTGGTAGACTCAGACGCTTTAACAACATTCCAAACAGGAAGTTTAATATCTTTTGTTAGTTTGGCAAAAACTTATGATGTGAATATTTTAAGTGTATCAACAGTTCAAAATGGGTTAAATAATTATTCTGTCACAGGAACAACAATTCCATCGGGACTTACTACACCTATCAGTATTAGCTATGCAAATCCAAACGGTAGTGGTGTTTTAACACCGAAATTTAACGTTAAACAAACATTATATGACGGTATTGGTAGTTACACATTCCCATCTGATATTGAATATCACCAAGTGGTTACAGCAACTACAGTAGGTGCAATACAAAATATTGTTAATTCAAAAACACATGATACAACATTATATGAAAGTAGTTTTTACAATAGAATTATTAATGGTCAGATGACTGTTTATTTTGATAAAGTTAAAGATGAAAATAATGAAAACCCAAAAAGTGGTGATGACACAAAAACACCACTACAATTAATTGAAAATTATAAAAACTTAGGGGTGATAATCTTAATGAAGGGAGTTGACCCATATACTACAAGACAAAAAACAAAAATTGATATTTCAAAACCATTTGGACTTGTTGATGGCTCTATGGTTGTTGAGTCGGATTATAAGTTAAACATACCAATAGCGCCAAATTTAAATCTTCTTAGACATGATTCATTAGTTAATAATAATGTTACATTATTCAATCAATCATATGTGTTTACACCATCAATTGGTAGTGACTCATTTAAGTACAGTGCTTACACAACACACAACCATTCACTTTATTCAAATTTTGATTCTGACCATGACTCTAATAATACAACAATTGGAGTTACGTCAACAATTGATTCTATTGGTACTCAGATAAGCGGTTATTATGCCGCAGGAACTAATGTACCATCAGGATTTTGGGTGGGACCAAATACCTATGTATCAGGTCCTAATGGATATTATACTAATGAATATGTTGAAGGTGGTGGATTAATGACTAGAAAATGTTCTAAAGAAGGCACAAACAACTTTTTAGGACAATGTGGTGCTGGTTCCGTAACCTACAGTACAAATGTTTATTCAACGGGCATTACTCTTGATATGTCAACAAGTACTAAAATTATCATGAGGTCGGATAGATTACCACGTTCAAGCTCATTTGATGATAGATTTGTTTTTGCGCAAAATAAGGCTTTTTCTGTTTATGTTGTTTCGGATGATGGAGTTTCATCTGAAATTGAAGGTAGCGTAACTTCAAACTCTGATTATACGACAAATAGTGCTGTTGATTTTGAAAATGCTTACGGTTCAGGAACAACATCAGTTATGAGTAGTTTTAGTTGTAATACAATTGTTCCTTTAGGGGCTTACCAACAAACACCACCAAATCAAATGACACTTAAACCAAAAGAAGATTCTGTTTATTATACTGATGGTGATACCGAATACCCAATTATAACAAATGGGTGTTATACTTTAGTTGCCAAAGATTTGGCAATCAGTGCTGATTTAAAATCATTTGCAGAATGGAAATCAAGATTCTTAATGGGTTTTGCAATTTGTAGAAATGTGTTTGGTATGACATTTACAAACAATTGGATTAATGGTGTTTTATATATGCCAGGGTTCCAAAATGACAAGATATACCCAGGTATTGAAGTTACAAACCCAACCTATGTTTATTGTAAACAAAAGATTGTATTCAAAGAAGAAAACAATTCATTCTTTTATCGTTCATCACCATTCAATGAAAACAATGGCAACTTTGTTGGAATGAGAAATACTCAAGTTACCGATAATTTTGGCAATCAATACTTTTTAGGTAATCCGACAACGATTGTAGATTTAGGACCAAAAGACAATATTATTAAAAATGTTTGTGCTCAACCTGAATTTCAAGGATATGTCTTAGACACATTAAAGGCAACATCCTTCCAAGGAATTAGTGACTTGATACAATTTTTTATTGTAAGTAGATTAACCAACGCAAGTTTCTTAGAAAGACTTTTAAGTTTGGGTGATTCATCAATTAGCGAGTTATTTAGTAGACCAGCACAAAAAATTGATGGTGATTTTGCACAATTGAACAGTATTAACAATGAAATAGGTGTTGTACCTTTTTCACCTGAATCATATAGTCAACAGAATTTATTTTACGGAGCAACTCCAAAACCTGTTGTTGGTGTGTTCTTTAGTTCTGATACGGTAACCAGAGATTATATTTCACCTGGTCGTGAAATATTTATAGACACATCAACAAAATTTGGTTACAACACATTTGTACATAAAACACAACAAGTACCAATGTATAAATGGGAAATTAGACAAGGTGATGCAAAATCACCAAGTATCTTTGGTGGTGAACTAAACAATTGGTTAACATCACCTTCAGACTTTTACATCACACCGTATCAAGGAATTGATAGGTTAAATGATAGTACATATTTTGCAAGTGAGGTAAAACACCCAACAGTACAAAGACCTGGTTATATTTATAACTCAATACCTTTAAAAGATGTTAGTGGTAATGTAACAGGTTTTACATACACAGGATACACAACACCTCCAATAAACGCAGGTAATAGAGTTGTGGTTGGAGCACCTTATCATTTCTATTTTGGATTGAAAAAAGGTAAGACTGCCTTTGACATATTTGTAACTAAAAATCTAATTAATATATAATGGGTAACATTCAAAACGATATAACAATTATTAAAGGTAACCTTAGATACAAAGGTGCCTCTGAAAGGTTAATATCTTTACCTGTTGAATTTGTTGGTGACCGAAAACAATTAATAGATTCAGATAGAAGTAGAAATATTAACGCTGCGGAACAAACTGAAGTTGAAAGACAAGCGTCAACAACATTTAGAATTGGTGGAAAAATATCAAACATATTTTCAAATATTATTTCAGGGACAACTGATTATGATGGGTATAAAAATTTCTTATATCTAACAAATCCATTATCTGTTGTCCAAAACAATCAAATTTTATTTAACAATTTTGAAAGAGTTCCTGATACATTTGGTTTAAAGTGGGGAGGACTTCCACAGTATAATGAATTTAATTTTATTAGAAACGATGTTGAAAATCCTCACAATGTTTTACAACCACAAAGTGCTTCAACATATAATTGGGGGGTTTACTTAAGTTATCCATTTTCATCTGACACCAAACAAAAAATGTCATATGTTGATAAACAAATTAATGGTACACCATTAACATTTATTGCCGAAGAAGGGATACCTTTTACAATTATTAATACCGTTCAGAAAGGTGTTAACTATATTACTTTCAGATGTGCTGGTAATCACAACTTAAGAACATATCAATATGTTGAATTATCAATCAACTACAATGGTAATCGTTTATTTAGGGTTGATGTATTGGGTGAACAAGGATATGATAATGAAAACACAAGTTTTTCATTCATCAATCCTGGTTATACAGGAACCACATTTGTAAATGGGGTGTCAGGTACATTTAAAAGAATTGGTGACATTTCAAATTCAGGTGAAAGTAAATCAAGATATTATATTAGATTACATAAAATCTTAACCAATGAAAATGAATCAGATGTTTCCAAAATGGGATTTGAACATGTACCATTTTCAAATCAGCAAAAAATTGAATATTCGGCACTAACACCAAATTTACAACAAAGAGTTTCTATTAAAGAAAACTCACAGTCATATAGTTTTACGTTTAAAAAAGATTTAAATATTGATACAATGGTTGATAACAATATGAAACCAATTACTGACGTATTTGTAACAATTGTTAATAAAGGATATTATGGGTGGTTTAATAAACCAAAACCAACCATTACTGATAAATATGGATTACAAAAAGGTTGGTCATTTAATTTTCATTCAGATAGTTTGGATGATTGGTGGGAAACAAACAACAATAAAAACTTGGTTGAAATACCAATTAGTTCATATAATAAAGTGTCAAACGGTAATACATATACATTTTATTATAATCAACCTTTAAAAATTGATGATGTTTTATCAGGTGATTTTTGTGAATATAATGACATTGAGCAGATGGAATATGTTATATCCAATTGTAAACATAAGATAACCTTTAATGATACATTATATCAGACTCAAATGTTCACAAGTAATAATCCACCTGGTTATTTTTATACACCACACAATCCTGTTAAGTTAAGGGATTTTGCTGATTCAGTGACAGGTGCCGTAGGTCAAAATGTGAATACAAGACCATCATGGGCATATTTCTCACAAAACCGTAATACTTGGCTATGGAGAACAATTTTGGAGTATGGTGTTTTTGAAAATGGAAACGGTGTTGATTATCCGTTTTTAAATGATGCGCATTATCCGTTTTCACAAATATTGTTCTTGCAATCAACACCATTTAGTAACATAAACCAATCAGTTGCGGTAACCGCTCAACCAATCAAAGATTTGTGTGAATAATTTTAGACTAAGATATAACCCCCTTCAAAACGCAAATACAGATATTGATTTGGCGTTACAGACACCCATCTTAACAACATGGGATTTAAATGGTGTAAATGAAAGTATTGATGTTTTTGAAAATGAAATTGTTCAAAAAGCTGTTAACCCAATTGATAACTTTGAAACCATAAGATATTCACATGCACGTTGGGCTCCTCAGATTATCAATGTTGACCCAAAAACTAGTACCCATTATGATTTTTATTTTTATTCGGCAACAACTGATTCATCAATAACAGCAACAACAACAAATACGGCATGGGTTACCGATTATAGGGCAAACGGATTTACAAGTAGACAAATTTATTATAATGAAGATGTTTTTTCAAAATCATATTTCAAATTAGATTTTTATGATTCTAAAAAAAGTACATCACAACAAAATTTATTAACAATTATAATTCCAACACAACAAGGTTTAACAACGTCAGCAGTAATTGGACAAAACACCGTTCAAATTAGAAAACCTGAATATCAATTAAACTTTACTGGTGACAAGGAAGGTTATTTTGTTTATTGGTTAAAATCACCTGAATTTTTTAATCCTGAAATTAACACCTTATATATGTCTGCAAAATTTTATGATGCAAGCATTGGTGGATTTAAAAGAATGATGAATTCACCACAAGGTACAATAGATAATAAATTTAACTTTTCACAAGAAACGTATTTTTACTATACACTTAACTTGAATTACGATGATTATACCTATGAGGTATTTTTAGGTAATGAACTAAATCCATTGACCAAAGTAGGTACTGATTATAACCCTATTAAATGGTATGAATATGTTAATCCATGAACACAGAACAATATAATATAGTAGTATCACAAGAATTTTTAGAATCAGCCAAAGTTGATGTCTATGTTCCATATCCTGACGGGGGTGGTAGAGGTGAACCTGCTTGGACGGGATTAACTTATTTATTATCGGGTGGAACCAATGGGGCATCAGTGTTAACTGGTTTAACAATTCCTATTATGTTTAAACAAACATATAAAGACATTGGATATTACTCAGGTTTTGATGGTGCGATATATCAAAAAGATATTAATAATAATTTTATTTATAGTGGCGTAACGGGAAACTCAGCATATACTTTATATCTTTATAATACATCAGAAGTATTGGCTCAAGATATAACATATACCGTTGATTGGGGTGACAACCAACCAACAGAAACAATTATAAAAAAATATCCTGATTACACATCACATGATTATCCACCACTTACAAGTGGTACACCAAAAACATATGAAGTTAGATTAAGTGGAACCGCAGCTTGGGGTACAACAGTTACCACAAAAAATATAACAATGCCATATACTGAAATAAGTTTTGATAATCCTGAGGGAGAATATTATTTTGTTCCTCGTGATGGATATTGGTCAGGAACACCAGTTTCGTATAAATGGATATTCACAGGAGACAGTGAAAACAATATTCAAGCGCAAATATCTTCAAATTACACAACAATACCATTTTTGGTATCAGGATTTACAAGTTCAAAAATAACACAATTAAAACAATATGGTCCAAATCCTTATATTGAAGGAGCGCCCGTAATTCAAAAAGGTGAAATTGTAGGATATGTAAAAAACTTGGGACCTGATTATACAGGTTATACGTATTTGAATACTTTATACTATGACTTCCCACAAGGGTATACATTATTCATTGCAAACTCATCAGGATTAACCGAAAACAATATAACACCAGTACCAATTGTTAAAGAAGAAATATTAATTGGTATGGTAAACGCGACAGAAATACAATCAAATGTTTTCATTAATAGAGGAAAATTATCAGGTACGGAAAGTTTACTTAGATTGGGTGAAGTAGACAATCTTGGGGACCTTATAAAATACGGATATGGATATTTTAAACTGACTGAACAATAATGATTTTTTGATTTATAGTATTTATTAATATGAAATCTTGTAGTGTGTGTAATATAGTTAAGAATTTAACCGAATTTAATAACCAAGAAAAAGGTAAATTTGGTAAAAGAAGTTATTGTAGGGAGTGCCAATCAAGAAATAAAAAAGAATACGATAGTAAAAACAAAGAAAAAAATAAAAATTATTCAATTGAATACCGTAAAAAAAATCCAAAATATGTCAGTGAATATCAAAAAAATAGAAGAAAAAAAGATTTAAATTTTAGGTTAATTGGAAACTTACGTGCTAGATTATGTAATATTGTCAAAAATAAAACTAAAAATACATTAGACTGTTTAGGTGTTGATATTGATAAGTTTAAACAACATATCCAAAAACAATTCCAAAATGGGATGTGTTGGGATAATTATGGTGAATGGCATATTGACCACATAATACCAATTAGTTATGGTAAGAATCAAAAAGAAATTTACAAATTAAATTATTATACCAATTTAAGACCTTTATGGAAAATTGAAAATTTAAAAAAATCAAATAAATTAATACAACAATAAAATGGCACTAGGAACATATGGTATAACTCGCCCAGCCGACATGGCACCTGAAGATGTAGAAATCATCATGGTGTATACACCGTCACGAGATTTTACATCAACACCAATAATTAAAAAACTTAACTCATCTCAGATATTAACACCGTATTTTAATAACGCAAGTACAGGTGGTAATACAAATGAAATATTGGGGGGTCTTTATAATTTAAAACTACCAGCAACTGAATTTAATAAAATTGGTATCTACACTTTAATGATTAGACCGGCACAAATCAGAACAACATTAACTGATTGCGGTGTTTTATCAGCATTACCAAGTGTTAAAGGTGTTGTGGTGGATACAAACAACGTACCTTCAGCCTTTAGAAATAGATTTGTGTCTCAAGGATTGGTTGGATATCGTATTGAATATTTAAACACAGATGGTACAAAGATACCAAATTTTTATAGAATTATAACTTCATCATTTTTTGTTGATACTGTCGTTAGTAACCCTGCGGCGGGTAACACAAACTCTGTTAGATATAGATACATTGATTCACCAAGTGCAAGAAACTTAGTGTTTGCAACGGTATCACCTTCAAGTGCACCGTCAAACAATCCAAACGCAGTTCCTTACATTGGACAGCCAGGACAACAAGTTGTTTTAACAAATACATTCTTTAACCCATTCACAGTTGAAATTGAAATGGCGGAATACGACTTAAACAGTGTTGCAATCGCTCTTTATGGTAATCAGACCAAAGCAATTGATACTGGATTATACACTATCTACGACTCAGATAATAGAATTTACAAACAATACAACTTGTTTGAAATTAGAAGTGACTTTAACGACTTATTATATGAGGTTCGTCAAGATAGAAACAATAACATTGACTTTAGTGTTAGTTTTGACAACATCATACCATAATGGCTAAAATAGTAGTCCCAAATACCGGCGCCGGTTTTATTAGTCCCAACGAAGATTTAGTTGGATTTCAGACTACGCAAGGTGGTGGATTAACAAATACCAATTTTATTTGGAATTACGGAGTTGTTGAAAAAATTGATAAAGATTATCAATCGGGTGTTTTTTCAAATCCAATTACTTTAAGTGATTTAAATGTTGATATTGAAGAAGCGAAAAAGGCATTATCGGTTGACCTAAAAGTTTATCCATCATATGATTTAACTGAGGTAACCAATTTTACATTATACGGTTCACTAACCAAAAGATTTTCAGCATCGGTAACACAAATTATTAATTTCTTTCCAGCGGCGATTGAAGTTGATGAAGTTTATTTTGATTACAGTACCGCAAATACGGCAACAAATATAGTTTATAATCAAAACGAAAATACGACAAGTTTTGATGTTGACGTATCAAGGATTAAAAATATTTTTGATATTGATTTTTCACAAAACGCGGCAAGAAATATCGCTCTTAGACCAACACCTGTTAGTCCATTAAGAGATATGACAAGTTACTATAAAGATTATTCTTTATTTATTGGAACTGGCTCAACAGAATACCAATTCCTTTTATTCACACCATCAACATCAATAAGTGCTGGTACAATATCAGTTATTGTTAGTGGTAATCCTTTTTCAAATGTTAATACAACAACAAACACTTTGGTAATGAGACCAAACAAAATGAAAACCGAAATGGTTTTTGAAAATGATTTTGATGCTGTTGAAAAATTCTTATTAAATAGATTTATTGTTCCAAAATATACGGCACAATTTAAACTTCCAAAACAAACTGATGATGGAACTTTTTATACATCATATGTATTTTTAACTTGGCCGTTATTGGGTGTTTGGAATTTAGATATCCTAACAACTGCCTATGAAGCTTACTTAGAAACATTGAGTTCATATGGTGAACAACTTGATACTTTTAAAACAAATTTAATTAGCAGATTTTTAACCACAGATGCTTTTCACGAATTTGATACAAAAGACCAAAAGGTAGATAAAGTATTACAAATATACGGTAGAAGTTTTGATGAAACAAAAGTTTTTATTGATTCATTGGCAACAATGACATCAGTGGGTTATGTTCCTGAAAATGATATACCATCTGCATTGTTGGTTTATTTGGCCAAAACTTTGGGTTGGGACACTGGTATTTCACCAATAACTAATGAGGATTTTTTAACTGCAATTTATGGTGTTAAAAACAAATCAATTTATGAAGGTTGGACAAGAGACCAAACACCATCAGAATTAAACTTTGAATATTATAGAAGATTAATATTAAACGCATCAAATTTATTCCGTTCAAAAGGTACAAGACAGTCTGTTGAATTTTTAATGAGAACAGTTGGAGCACCCGACGCTTTAGTTGAATTCAATGAAACAATATACACCGCAGACAGGAAATTAAAATATGTGGATTTCATAACACAATATGTTCAAATTTCGGGTGGAACATATTTACAACAATTACCTGGTTATTTACCTGGTTCAGAATATAAAATTAAAGGACAGACATTTAGTGCGTTCACAACAAACTTAGCGTCATCTGTATCTGATTTTTCAATTACCGACTATCCAATTAACATTGATGGATACCCTAAGACACCTGACCAAACAACAAATTTCTTTTTTCAACAAGGACAAGGTTGGTACGAACAAAATTCATTTCACGTTAGTGAAAACGTAGTTCAAGTTTCAACTTTAACATTTACAGGAACAAGCCCAAATACACAAGTGACACAATTAGCTCCGTCATTTGGACAACAATTTTTACAAAGATACAGAAACTTCCCAAATATGGGTAGTTTAGGATTTAATATTAGTGCTAATAAAGATAACCAAAAATCTTTAGCTGGTGGAGTACAAACTGAACTTGATAATAGTTTAGTGTTAAACGTTAAAAATGTTGATTTATTTTTAAATGTTGGACAAGGTATTACTTATGATGTTTGGTCACAATCAAATGAATATGATTACCCAATTCCATATACAGGATTAACAACACCATATCCATCACCTGGTAATATTGATTGGACGGTTATAAATCCACAGCCACAAACAAAGACATTTGCCGAGTTCGCCCAATCATTCTACCATAACATGATTAATGTTAGAAACAGATGGTTCACAAACGATGGAAAATCTTCAGGATACCCAACACTTCAATTAGTGTATTGGAATTATTTACAGTCATTAGAACTAGCGGGTGTTGACACATCAAAATACACTTACCAAAAAATGATTGACTATTCAATTGGACTTGGTAGTTATTGGACAAAATTGGTGGAACAAGTAATTCCTTCATCAACCATTTGGAATGGTGGAATTAAATACGAAAACTCAGCCTTCCACAGACAAAAATATGTTTATAGAAAACAAAGAGGTTGTCAGTTCATTGCGGTACCATGTGTACCTTGTACAGCAAACGGTGTTCTATATGCTTACGATTGTATTGATGAAACAATATCAGGGGCAACAATTCCTTGGAGTGGAACAAGCTCAACAATTGAATCTTTCTCAGATGCGTTGTATACTGCGTTAAATGGTGTTGTAGCTTCACAAGGATATCAATTACAAAACTGTGACCTTAACTCAATTACATCTGTTTGGTATATTGATTTAAGATTAGATAGTACAATATTAGTACAACAACCATTCTTTACTGGGTACGGAATAACAGGGGTACCAACAGAACAACAATGGATTGACGGATTGGATACTTACCTATCAACTATTTACCAATATGGATTAAACTATAATGTTAATTCAGAAAGAATTATAATATCAAACTCAGGTTGTATGGAATTATTTAAAAACAAAACACTCACTCTTAATATAGGGATAAACGCAAATATTTCTTGTGGATAATGGCAAATTTTCAGTATGAGTTTTCAGTAACGGGCGATTGTACAAGTAATGGTAGTGGTGCTATCTATATATCTCTTTCGGGAGGTGTTGAACCATATACAATTGATTGGGTAAATCCAAATATTGGAACAGGTGACTATAAAACAGGATTAGATGCCGGTGTTTACATTGTAAGAGCTAATGACTCTTTGGGTGATGTTAATAATGAATTCTATATTAACATAATTGTGTCAAGCGGTGGTTGTTTAAGTGTAAGTTCTGTTAGTGCAACAACTTGTGGACAAAATAATGGGGTGGTAACTATCAGCGGTGCGTCTACAGCGTACCCAATTACTGTTAACATTTATTCAGGTAGTACATTAATCCAATCTGCAATTACAACAACAGGTGATGTTTCTTTTATAAATTTAGCGCCTGGCGTTTATAGAACATATTATGAAGATTATGGAGGTTGTTCAGGGTATTCAGAATCTGTAATTGTAAATTCATCAACACCTGTTGATTATGGATTTTTTATTGTAAATGATACAAATTGTTTTGGGGCAACAGGTAAATTACAAATTACAGGATTAACGGGTTCAGTACCATTTACATACCTTTGGAGTAATGGTTCAACAGGAACAACAATAACAGGATTAACAGCATCAACTTACAGTGTTACCGTAACTGATTCTGAAGGGTGTAGTGTAACCAAAGCGGTTGAAGTTAAAAAAGCTGACCCATTACAAATAGTATCTTTCCAAACAGTTAGCCCAAGTTGTTTTGCGGCAGATGGTTCCGTTAATTTAATTATTACAGGTGGAACTGGTCCATATTTTTATTCAGGTAGTAATGGAACAACTTTAATTAGTTATGCGACCAATCTAACATTTACTGGATTTACGCCAGGAACTGCAATTTTTACTGTTACCGACTCAACATTATGTTCAGTAGTTGGTAGTACATATTTACAAGCCGATGCAGGATTTTCAGTATTATCTATTGGAACACAAAATTCAACATGTTCAGCAAGTGGCGGAACAATTAGTATTAATGTTGTTGGTAATGGACCGTTTACATATACGTTAGTTAAACCTGATTCAAGTACCGAATCTTTTACAACAAATTTAACAACTCAAAATTATAACGATTTAGATTCGGGTGATTATACTGTAATTATTACCAATACTAATGGTTGTGTATTTACACAAGATGTTACTTTATATACAACAGACAAATTTAGTTTAACAACAATACTTTCAGGTACAACATGTGGACAAAATAATGGTTCATGTCAATTACAAGTTGGTACTGGATATACAGGTGTGTTAGATATGATTTTAACTAAAAATAATGTACCTGTAATTCAATACATTGATGTACCACAATCAGCGGTTACATTTAATGGATTATCTTCAGGTAGTTATACATTACAAGTAAGAGACGCAGACAACTGCTCTGTTTATAAATCATTTTCAATCAGTGTTTCTAATTCATTGGACTTTGGAATGAGTAGTACTAGTTGTGGTGATAGTAACTCAGGTGGTACTATTAATGTAAGTGTTTTTTCAGGTACACCACCATTTACATATCAATGGTCAGACAATGTTCCAATTAGTGAATCAGGACCAAGTATTTCAAATTTAACAGGTGGAACATATGGTTTAACAATTTTAGATTCAAGTAATTGTGTTTTAACAAGAAGTGTTGTTGTTCCATGTACACCTTTTATCAGTAACTACCAAGTTATACCAATTATTAGTAATGGATTTACAACCACAGTTAATAACAAAAGAGATTTTGAGACAATGGTTAATGAAGGGTTTTACGATTTAACCACAGGCAATACTAATTGTGTTTTATCAGCGGTTACATATGTTGCAACCATTGAGATTAGTGGTAACACATATGAACAAAATTTTTATACAGGAACAACATTAACTGATGTACCAACTGAATCAGAATGGGTGGATGCGTTGGAAGGTATATTATCAGGAATCACAGGTGTTGGAAGTTATACCGTTAATCCATCAACAAATACAGTTGAAATAAAATCTTATTGTAATGGTAGTCAAAACACATTAAGTAATTCTGAATTTATCATGGGGTTAAGTATTAATTATAGTATTAATTGTCAAACATAATGTCATCAAGATTAACCATACAGTCAATAACAGGAACGTCACCGTATAATTTTTACGTTTGTGATATATATGAAAATAATTGTTCTTTATTAGGGTCAGTATCAACTGATTCACCTGACCCAATTTTTATACTACCAAGTTTATTTAATTTGGCACCACAAATCATGATTAAGATGATTGACGCTAATAATTGTGTGATTAAAAAAATATTAACATGTGACTTAACTTGTAGTTTCCAAGTCATAATTAATACTGCTGAGTGCACATTTTGTGTTGTTGTTGAACCTGATTTAACATGTGGGTTCGCTCCATACATTGAAACAATTTAAAAAAATAAATTGTTCCACAATATTAAACTGATTTTAATTGTATTTATGTATTAACCAAGATAATAATTATGCCATCTTTAGATACTGTTTCCATTTATATTGTAAATAACGCACCAGGGTGTTCAGACTTAACCGTTGAATCACAAGTAAGTTTTTCATCATGTGCTCAAACATATATAGTAAGAATTTCTAATCAATCTAATGCGGTAGGACCATTCAGTATTTATTCAGGTTCAACATCAGGAACACCTATAGTATCAGG
>ENA-OSIY01000662-OSIY01000662.1-marine-metagenome-genome-assembly--contig:-NODE-662-length-19027-cov-8.797836_pt1 | contig 19027 bp, 28 predicted proteins | sample MGYA00237884_ERZ534233 | MGnify/ENA primary metagenome ERZ534233 (study PRJEB26412, sample SAMN06343840) | marine metagenome | isolation source: estuarine water | place: USA: Columbia River Estuary... | reverse complement strand
ATTGCTGTGTCCGTAATGTGTGTCCGATGTGAACCATACCTTTTGGTTCCTTCCTACTTGTACTTTCATTTTGCAAATATAATTAAAAATAATCAAAACACCAAATCGGTGTCTTTTCTCCCACATACCCACCGTGGATATTGTAGTAATAATGCTCTAACGCATCTTCTTCCGTCATCTCATCCTCAGTAACAAGGATTTCAATGATTTTAGCCATGGAATAGATAAGTCTACCAGTTTGGTCATCATAACCTATGATAGCCCCATCTAACCCATCCGCTTTTAAGAACTCATCCTCTGGATTCTGTTCAATTATTAAATCTAACATGCTCATATTTTTCTGTATTCTGGATAAAGTAAATCCCAAATTATTTTTGTGTAATCTCTACCATCCAACATCTTAAATAAGATAGCTGGGTATTTGTAGTTCTTAGCATACTGCGCAAAAACAGATCGTTGTTTTTCTTTTGGTACGTTATACACCTCAGTAATTGAACGATTTAATATCTTAAAAATCCATTTGTACTCTCTTTCAAGGGTTTCAAACTGAGAAGTTAATTCATCCACATAGGCTTTGATCTTTTCGTGAAACTCATCAGGTACATCAATTAATGAAGCCGTTAAGTCTTCACCATTGGCCAATGTTTCCCAGATGTTTCTTGTCGAAAAGTTTGTCATGATTTTGTGCAATCTAACATACTCCTCAAACTTGATCTTAACACGATAATCAGATGGATAGAACCTGATGACAAACCCTTCTTTATCGGACTCATTTAAATTTTGGTATCTTTTAAATAAATCCTCAGTTAATTTATCCATCGCAGTCCAAACAACATCTTCATATGCTATACCAGATGTTCTAAATAAAGTTTTTGTTGTACCCCAGTTTAGTTCTCTTTCAGGTGTTGTTGCACCAAGAAATGTTATCATATCTTTGCCATAGACAACAACAACCCTGTTTTCAGGATAAATTATCTCACATAAGTAAGTAACGTTAGGAACAAAGCGTTTTAGGTCATATTTTGATTTAAGTATCTCTAAACCTTTAACAGCTTGGTCAGATGTAAATGAACCCCTTGTTGCTAATAACCATTCACCATTATAGTTGAATAAGATACCCAACGAACCGTCCATTTTTTCTTGAACGTAAACATACTCGCTATCCCATGGGATAGCGTTCTTATCGATAACCTCTTCATAGTTAAAGAACTTTGGGAACGGTCTAGCAATAATCACCCCAGAATCATCAGTGACAAGTCCACGGCATGCAATAGTAACCTCATCCCATAACATTTCGTACTGCACCTTTTCGGTGTAGTTCCAAATTGTCAATGGAAGAGTTGGGTGTGTTTGTTTGTACAACAACCCATCTTCGTAGTACTTGTTTAATGTTTCTAAGTTCATAACCTATTTGATATTTTTCTAATAATTTCTTCTTCTTCGTTTGTTAACCTTAACCTACCTCGACCAGCTAATTTACCCATAACCTCATCCCATTCTTCATCTAAAAGATTTTTATCTTCCGCTGGGACACTGTTAATTGGGTTGACGATGTAACCATCTTCAACTAATGCATCGATTAATTCACCAATCTCTCTTTTTGAGCATGCGCTGACAAATTCACTTGGGTCAATGTCCAAGTCTTCTACGTAAAATTCTGGCATAATAAAATTTCTTTTTACAAAGATAATAAACTTTTCATTACCAAGCAAGAAATAAAAAAAAAATAAATGAAAAAAAAAGCCCCATGTTCTGGGGCTTCTTAAAGTTACTGTGCTTTCGGTATATTTGCAGCGTGTTTGCTGTTCAAATTGTCGATCAGCTGTTTCATGACCGCTAGCATATTCTTTTCATCTAACTTAATGTCATTGTTTCGGCTTATGATCTCAGCAGCCTTTTGGGCCAACCCTATTCTAAATGAGTTCTTCTGTCCAGCTAAGTCATATACGTCAACTCTAGCGGGTAAGAATTTCTCAGGAGAACTTGGGTTGAAGGTAACAGCAGCAGTTTGTGCAGCTGCTGGTTGTTCACCATCTTCACCTTCCATGTTCTTAAGATCCTTAAGCATTCTCTTATAAGCTGTGATATCAACATCACCCCTGTTAATAATCTGAACCATTCTTTGTTGTGGTACTACCGCTAATGCGCCTAATACCGTTTCTAAGAATTTACCCAATCTAGCTTTGTTAATTGTTTCACCATACTCTTGTTGGTACGCTGTTGCAATTCTAGTACTTAATTCTGGTACAACCTTAGCCAATTGTGTAAAGATCTTACCATTAACACTATTCAACATAGCTTCAGTCTTAGGGTTAATAGCTTCTTCCATTTCAACGGACATTTCGCTTAACTCTTCTTTGGTGTATCTCTTACCCTCTTCAAGTGTTTTACCAACATCTCTAAGACTACGACCACCTGAACCACCCATAGGTGATGATTGACCTTGTTGTGCATTTAACCCTTGGTTAGTTTGTGCTTTCTCAGCAGACTTTTGATCCTGCCCTGGCAAGAAATCTTTTTGTGCTTCAGCATCACCTTGTGGATTAGACTTCATCTTATCGATTAAATAAGAGAAGATCGAATATATTGTTTTAACATAACCTTGTAAGTTACCCAAGAACGCACGTCTATCATTGTAGACTTTGTTCATAGCACCTTTAGGTTGTTCTCTCTCAGCTTTTTCATCAACAATCTCATCCTCTTGTAATTTATTTACTTGGATCTTGCTTAATTGGTCAATGATGCTATTACCGTTTTTAAACTGGATTGAGTATAAAGCTTTATTAAAGTCGCTAACAAATATTTTCAAACTTTTACCGTCTGATTCTAACATGCTATTTATATCCGCAGTAGAAACTGGGTTTTGTTTAGCATTGTTTAATAAGTTGCTTAAGTTTTTATCTTGTGAATTAAATTTATTGATCATCTTAATGATACCAGATAATCTCTGAACATTAGTTTTAAATAACTTTAACTGATTTGAGCTTAATCCAATATCATCCAATGTTTCTTCAGATACCATTTCAAATTCTTCCATCAATTTCAATAAATCATCAGCGTCATTTGGTGCAACCATGTTTTTATTAACGGTACCACCACCAGTGTATGTTTTTTGTGCATTTCCAGACCCACCTTTACCGTATGTATCGGAATTAACTTGTGATCTGAAGTTGTAAAGGTCTTGGAAATATTTCTTAAGACTGATGTAAAGTTGGTTATCTGAACCACCTTTACCTGGGTTTTTATTACCACCTTGCCCTTTATCATTACCACCATCGTTATTATCAATAACTTCTTGGTTATCTTTAGTACCTTCAACAGGTCTTAAGTATTGAACTAAGTCATTTAAAACTTGAGCTCTTGATGATTTTCTACCTTTGTATCTTGAAAGTGCGGCAACGACACCACCAGCCAATAAACCAACACCTAATACCTTAAGTATAGGGGCAGCGATTGTTGCTGCGGCAGTTGTTTTGATTGTTGTTTTTGTTGTCCATTTAACAATAGCTGTAACAACCATTTGTTTTAAGGTACCACCATTTTGCGTTACCAATGTATCACCAGCCATTTTACCTGTTCCAGCCCATGTTCCACTGAAAACTTGTTTCAAGTTATTACCATGTGCGGTTGGGTTATCAACGATTTGTGATAAAGTTTCTTTAGCGGCAGCTGGATCTCTAAAGATACCACCGTTTTGTGTTATGATCTCAACACCTTTATTGGCATCACCACCACCTAGTTTAGATAATGCTGACACAACGTCATTAGGGTTAGAACTTGGTGACAAACTTGTACCCAATGTTCTGTTCATGATTTGAGTCATACCCTCACCTGGTTTGATGTTACCCAAAGCCTGTTCAGCCTTTGATTCGATAACCTCTTTAGATGACTCCATGATCTCTTTAGGGCCATATAGGTATTCGATTAACCAACTTAATGCACCGAATGATGCACCTGTACCCATCAACGCCAATGGTAATTTCCATGACCTTAATGTTTTCATTCTCTCAGTACCGTAGGCTTCTAAATCACCTTTCTTAATCGCAGCTTTTGTATCAGCAAATTTACCAGCTGTTTTTGATTTCATTGCCTGTAAATCCTCATCAGCCTCGTTAATTTCAGTTTCATCAACACCATCTTCTTTTTTAGAAATAGCGATAGCGGCTTGTTGTTCTGGGCTTGACGCTTCATCAACCATTTCTTCTTCAACAGCACCTTCTTCAGCTTCATTGAACACACTGAAAGCGGCTGTTAAATCAACATCTAAATATTTTTGTGCATAAGCTCTTAAATCCTCAATGATAGCATTTGCTGCATCAACTGGTAAGAAGCCAGGGTCATTTGGTTTTAATTTTGTAGCCCCAACAACTGAATCGTAAACAGTTGCAATATCAAGGATTGTTGTTAGGTATTGTTCTTGACTTTTGTTATTAGGGAACTCGGGGTTTTTAGCTTTGATACTGGAATCAAGCTGTTTAATCATTTCGTTACCCTTTTTATCTAATAAAGCCATTATCTGTGCATTCGCTTTGGCATCAGTTTGTGATTTACCAAGGATGTTACCACCAGCTTTATATCTACCCAATTTAGACAATGCGTACTTCGCATTTTCCCACCAACCCTCGTTAAGCGGGTCCAAATCAATTTTGGATAACTCTAGGTGTAATAACTCATTTTCGTTCAATAAAGGAAGACCCATTTGCTCCCTAATTGTATTTACTTCATTCAAAACGTTTTTGCTCATAATAAAAGACATATTTAGATATCTATAAATATCCAGTTTTATTTAAAAAATACCATTTTACTTATTTTTTATACCCTATACCAAACAGTATCACACTGTTCTTTTAACATCTCAACCCTATAGGCCTCTTTAAAACCGTATTTGGTTAACAATTCACATAAATCTTTATAAAGTTTTTGACCCTTCCATATCTCAATATATTCACCTTCAGTATGGATAAATTTAACCTTTCTAAGATTTAAAGAAAAACTCTCAAGAACCTCATATGTTAAACCTTCCACATCTAATTTAAGTAAATCGATCTCTGGTTCATCAATTAAATTAATTAAGTCCTCACCCTTTATAGCGATAACATTAACCCAGGTTTCACCAAAAACAGCCCCATCTGTTTTAGGTAGTAATGAACTCATCCCGAGTCCACCTAAATCCAGATTTTGAATCGCATTAAACTTCAATATACCCCTTTCTGGTGCAATTGCTGCTTCGATAACCCTATAATTTGGGTGTTCTCTTCTAATAAGATTAGCGCAATAAGGGTGTGCGTCAACAATAAAGACTTTATCATCTGGTATATTAAAGTATTTTTTAAGATAATCAGCATGATACCCATCTCTTGAACCAATTTCTAATATATTCTTAGGGGGTTCATTAAAATATTTACCATATTCCTCAGCAAATCTTCTCATCTCCCCAAAATAATCAACTGAGTTTGATGTTAAATTTTCGTATATGTTTTTAAACTCCATTTTTTTTTAATAATTTACGTAGTAACCATAACCTGGATCCCCAAATAGGTATCTCAATGAGGGGAATTTTTTCGGTACGTTTTCAAAAGTTAGATCTGGTTGTAAGTGTATTTCATGTACATTACCGAATGATTCCCCTTGTTCTGAATCAAAAGGTACAGCAATCATACATTTTATTGTTCGAATATTTATTCTATCTAGCACGTTTTTAGCGTCTTCAAATGATATGTGTTCGAAAACATCACCCATGATAATATAATCATACCCAGAAAAATCAAAGTTAGTGACATTTCCAGTATGGACGTTATCATATTTATCTTTCAAATTAAAATCAGTAATGTAGGGTTCAAATACTTCTAGGCAATCCATTTTATAACCTAACCCCCTCAATAAAAGAGAATATGTTCCACAACCTGGGCCCACATCTAATATTTTTAAATCAGTACTAACTTTGTTAATAAAATGTTCTCTAACATCTTCTTTACAAACTTCTGATGAATATGGCATAATTTTATTTAATTGTTCTTTATATATGAATATTTATGGTCTTTATCTGTTAACCCAACCCTGTGGACCCTACCGTTATTGTCTGTTTTAACTTTTAATAGGGTTTTGGATAAAACCTCAATAATAACACCAGTTAGTGGGGTTCCTATAAATGTGAAATCCACCCTATCACCAACTTTAAATTTCATTTTTATATTAACTGACATTTAAATATCTTTATACTTACAATTTTCATTATGCCATCGTTTTAAATTACTGGCTCTAGCGGATAACCCACAATAAATACAATTTTTATAAGATTCTTTATTTTTTTGTTTATATCGTTTACCTTCATTTACTTTAACTCTAATATTTCTTTGCTCATCAGTCAAATTATCCCAATACTTTTTTACACCATTTTTTCTTTTTAATTTTTCCTCTTTAGCGTTATCAACTCCATGTATTTGTTCATAAGTTTTATTGGATAATGTATCTGAAATTTGTTTTTTACTTTCATCAGTGTGATTTTTTTTAAAACCTTCACCACCTTCAGTTAAATTGACTAAAGTACCACCATCTTTGCGCCTACCATGTAATTTAATCAATTCAATTTCTTTTTCGCATGCTTCTTCCCAAGTTAGGTTATCAAACAAAATATTGATTGTATAATCACTTTTTTTTATTATGTGATACCAAAAAGCATTCCTACCAGCTGTGGTTTTAGCCCTACTATAATTTAAATTATCACCACCAATACCAATATAAAAAACTTTATTTGTATCTAATCTAACATGTTCATAAACATACGCCATAACTAATTAATTTAATATAAATAGTTACATTTCCACCAAAGTTCAATGTTTTATGACCACCAGCCCTCAATATTCTCTTCCATTATTTTAAACAGTAACTTTCTTGCTCTATTATGGTTATGGTAACCAATGTTCATTGCGATTCTTTGCTTAGCATCAACCTCGGTTTCACCATCTCTTGCCTTAATACCAAAAAGTTGTAATTCTTTGTTCGCTAAAACTTTTTTATAAACCAATGGGTATTTTTTAAAGTAGTCATCAAAATTCTCAGATGTGGTTTGCATATCCAACTCTTTGTAGCCTGGTTTATCTGGAATATCTAAGAAATCCCATTTTGATTCATGATAATCCATATATTCACTAGAATAGAACTCATCCTGAACCTTATCAATTAGATTGACACACAATCTCATACGCTTGGCATCCATGGCCGCTCTGGTATGGAAATCACGATCACCAATGTATTTAGCCTGCCATCTCAACTTATTCTTCATGATCTCCCAGATGTAATGGTCATCCCAGTCACGGTCTTTCCATATAATAGGGAACCATCTGATAAGTTTATTAACAGATGATCTGAACTCCTTTATTCTCCACCCAATTGGTTTCCAGTAAACCTTATCATAGATGGTGTCCAATAGATCTCTAAGACGATTAGTTTTTACTTCAACCTCATCATCAAAATCAAAATTTAACTGTTTTGAATTTTCTATTCCCATATCGCTTTTTTTGTTTTACGTAATAATCTAATAACCCTTATGTTAACCCTTCTTCTGAAGCATCGTAATTTAATATTAAACTCCTTAAAACTATCTGGTTCATTCTCAATAATAAAACTATTGAATGATTTAGCCAACGCTGGGTTATTTTTTAACCTAGCGATAAAGTACAAATTGAATAGCGTGTTATTAAAAATTGTGTATTTACCTCTTTCATAATCAGCCAATTCATAGTTGGTTTTTGTCAAATCATCATAAACATAAATTCTAAATATTGGTATATGTTGTGATATTTTTTTCACACATAACTGATTATCATCATCAGATAATATTAAAATTTTAGTGTTATCCCCAGTTATACCAGAGTTTTCAATTTTATACACCGCTCCCATTTTTTATCTCAGATTTTTGTGTGACATGGAATAGAAGTCCGAATAAAATTTTAATACCTAAAGCTTGCCAAAAGGTTATAATTTTTAAAACGGGGATAGCTGGGACCATACAATAATTCCATAATAACATTACAGGAAAAGCTGTGATTACAGCATAAAGTAATAGGGCTAAAATTGTTGCCATCATGGCACCGATTAATTTAATCATAGTTTTTTTATTAATGTCCTTCATACCAATTATCCCATTCATCATGTGACCAGGTAAGTGGTTTTTTGTATTTGTTTTTAATTCCCTTAATATCTTCAATGAATTTATCAATATCAAATTCAATTGGGTTTTTGTCTTCTAAAATAGCAATTATCTCCTCGTATTGGGTACTATTTATGTTTTCCATTGGTTATTTCAGGTTTTTTAATTTGAGTTTTGTCGTTATAGCAATTAACCCCAATTACAATTAATGCGATGATGATGTGTATCGCAATAAGTAAAGATATAAATCCATTACATACATCACAATTAATGTTTTTAAATTTTTGTTTTAAGTATGACATAGTTTTTTTGTTGGAAATCTACATTAAATTTTCTCATTAAAGTTTTTAATGAATCAATCGGGTCTAATAACGGGTATAACTCAGCAACATCTTTCGGCATATTATAGTTTGGGTAACTACAACCACTTTTTTTAATCCATTTATGAGTTTTATGCATGAAATGAAATTGTCTACCAGTTTCATCAATAAAATCAAATCTCTCCCAATCTGTTTTATCAACTGGTTCTACCCAGCTTTCATCATATTTAATAAAATTATCGATATGATTAACTATTTTATCTGGGTTTTCATAGATATCATTTAAACTACCAACTAATTCGTAGTTTAATCGCTCTATGGCACTAAATTCCAATAAAATATTTATATTACCACCATTTCTAGCAATTAATTTACATGTGGATTCATCTATATAGATATCCTCATAATCACGATCCAATAAAACAAAGTGGAATCTTGATGTGTAAGTATCGGCTTGTAAACCAGACCATATTTTATCGTTTTCGCTCATATTACTTACAAATATAATAGTTTTTTTTTAAAAATCAAAACTTTTTTTAAAAACAGGATAAATATCTCTCACCCCTATCACACAAAAACGTTACCACGACACCCTCTGGTTTAAATTTGTCGACATAGATTTCCGATGCTAATACATTAGCCCCCGCTGAAACCCCAACAAAAATACCTAACTCTTTTGATAATTTTAACGCCCTTTGGGTGGCATCTTCAGTTGATATGGTGATGATTTCATTAACTAACCCTAAATCAACTAAGAATTTAGAGCCGTCACCAATCCCTTGTATACCATGGAGTCCTGGTTTACCACCTGACATAACTGGAGACTCGGATGGCTCAACAGCGACAACATCCATTAACGGATATGACTCTTTTAATCTTTTTTGACAACCCATTAAAGTACCACCAGTACCCGTTCCACTTATTAAAGCTGATATTTTATTACCGTTTATTTGGTCAATTATTTCAATGGCGGTACCATTATAATGTGCTAATATGTTTAACTGGTTATGGAATTGATTTGTATTAAACCAACCGTTTTTTTCTGCTAATTCATCTCTCAATCTTATCGCCCCTTCAAAATCACCAGCACCGACTTCAATAAGCTCAGCCCCATAAAACCTTAACATTTTTTTTCTTTCATCAGACATGTTACTAGGCATCACAATAACACAATTTAAGCCTCTTTCAGCCGCTAGCCAAGCAAATGATATCCCAGCATTACCAGATGTCGCCTCAATAATAGTGTCACCTGTATTAACTAAACCACCATCAATTGCATCGTTTATTATTTTACTAGCCATTCTATCTTTTATTGATCCAGTTGGGTTTAGTAATTCCGCTTTGGCATAAATTTTTTCACTAATTTTAATAAGTGGGGTATTTCCGATGTTATCTGATAATCTCATTTTTATGGTTTTTTTAAATGTATTTAATATAAATATAGTTGGTAATGTTTAAAAGGTATATAATCTTAATATTATTGGGTTTATTGATGACCCCGATAAAAATTATCGCACAAAGAACTGCGGTTAATTTTAAAAATGAGATCTTTAGTGGTGTTTATTCAGAAGTTTATGAACAACCATTATGGGTAACATATGAAGTTTTATGCCCTATGGGCAAGGCTTCAAGAAATGGGATGAATTTTTACACCAATGATAGTATTAAGACTTCAGATGATTCCGACTACATGGCAAATGAATATGACAAAGGTCATTTAGCACCAGCCGCTGATTTTAATTGTAATAACAAAATGCTGTTAAAAACATTTAGTTATTTAAATTGCGCTCTACAACAGGAGAACTTAAATCGTGGTGTCTGGAGATTTTTAGAATCACATGAAAGAGAGTTAGCGAAAAATGGTTCCCATGTTGTGGTTAAAGTAGAACTGGTTTTTTCGGCTAAATCAAAAAAACTACCCACTGGGGCAACGGTACCAGATGGATTTATTAAGACAATAACGCTCAACGGTAAAGTAGTTGAGAAGTATTATTTCCCAAATATAGAACCAATTAAGGGTAAAAAATATCAGGATTATATTATTAAATCTTAATATTTTTCTTATTTACTTTACTAGCTTTTTTAATACATTTAATGTAGTTATCAAGCATTTTGCTCTGGTTAAGTGCTGTGATCTTAACTTCTGTTATTTTTTTATATGTTTTCATAATGCAAATATAGTGTAAACTTTCTTAATAACCAAATATTTTATATTTACAGAGTATTTATAGTAAAATAAGTTAATAAAATGGCATCAACAAGAACACCTATTACAGGCGCAATTAAAATGAGTGATTTGGATAAATCTATCATACCTGGTTGGTCTAGTAATACACCAAATCAACAATTAGGAAATTATGCGACACAAGATTTTAATCCTGGTACATCACCAAATGGTTTTGCATATTGTTATGGTAACCCAGGGACTAGTACTCCACATAGATTAAGTACGTTTACTGATATATTAGGTTGGGTTGATTATCGAGCTACAGCGATAAATGTGAATAACGTTAATCAAATAAGGGTGGATTTTAATCCAATGAACGGTTCAAACGGTACGGCACCTAATCCAATAACACTCGATAGTGGTAATGGTAGTTTACCAAATGGTAGCGAAAGAAATGAAGGGGCCCATTGGGAAACGGTACAATTTGTTGTGACAGTTTCTGGTATGAGTGGTGGGTCATTTGATGTTTATTTTGACGGTAGTTATATTGATACCATACTTGGTGACGGTATTTATGTTTATGATAATGGTGGTTTAGGGTATACCAATGGTTACGGTAGTGGTGGTTCTAATATTGACGTTGAGGTTAGATTTATATAAAAAAAATTAAAAAATGGCAAATTTAGGTAGAGCAATTGATAACATTAATACTTTAACTAGTTTTACAGCGAAAGTTGTATATGCTGCTAGTGAAAGATATGGTCAAACACAAGCTGAGGTAACTTTTCAAGTGGGTTATGAGTATTCAGGTAAAAACTTTTTTAAGGGTTCAACTAGACCCCCAAAATTAAGGATATTATCGATATTTCAACCACTTATTAATGGAAACCCAAATACAAATAACGACACGTATGTCGCATTTCAAATTTATGATTATACTTTAAGCGTTTGGCGTGGACCATGGTGTAAAAAATCGAATATTAGTGATGCATCAACATATGTTGATTATTTTATTACAACAATAGATTCATTTGGTAGAAAATACGGTAACCAATATACTGGTTCAGGTTCATCGGTAACAACATTCACACCACCACAAGTATTCCTTAGTAGTAAAGTTGGTATTTCTTTGGGTAGAATGGGGATGATTCAAATAAATAAAGGACATAACCCAAGTATATTCACATTAGGTGGGAACACCAATAAAATGTACCATTTTCACGGTTTTATATCCATGGATGGTCCGTATAGTACTGGTATGTGGTGTTTTTATTCAATTAGCGCAAATGGTCAAGGGACTAGTTTTAACCATTTATTAGATGTAGCACCTTATAATACTGGTGTATATCCAAATGTATTACCAAAAACCAATAAATTAACAAATGAATGGCGTGTTACCACTACTTGTAGTCTTTTGGATGCCATTGGTTATAACCCAAGAATTAACATTAATAATACTGGGCTTGGTCCAATAAAATATTATCCAGGACCAGATCCAGGGAATGCATTCCCAGTTGATAATGTTTTTCCGACCGAGGTTTGGTGCGAGTATGATCCTGGTAACCCATCTAGTTTCTTTTTAACACCCCTTTGGTCACCTGGTGGTGATGAGTATGAATCAGAGCAAGGTATTGCTACTAGTTACGCACCAGCTGGTTGGTACGGTACTTCAGCTGAGGATTCATATGCTTATTGGGACGGTTTAGGTAACTGGATGCTTAATAGTTATGCGACCTATAGTGTTGTGGTTACTTTAACTGGATATACAATTTCTGAACCTTACCCAACGTTTCAAATGGCTTGTCAGCAAGGTAAAGATGGAAAAAAATACCAAGTATATTCATCAGAAAAGCTTGATATATTATTTATTGATTCAGCAGCTTCAATGCCGTACAACGGGGTGCCTAATATGTGGTATCTCTGTTTTGAGACTATGGAAGTGTTTACTATGGATGGTAACCGAGTAATTGATATATTCCCTTGTTAAAGGATCTTATGGATGATTTTGTATTTTAGCCCTTCTTGAGCTGACATATACCAATCCTCTTTACGATCTTTATATTCATTCATTTTCTGAATAGGTATTTTCGTTCTACTTAGGATGTAGTCATCATATACCTTTTGAATCCTTTCGCACTCCTTAAGGTTTTGTTTAGTTTCCGTAATATTTCCCCAGAAAGAATCTGATATCTCATGATACATGAGTGTTGACGTTTTATGTGCAAACCTGACATGGGTTGCAATATAAATAATAAAACCCATGGACATTGCGGAACCGTAGCAATACCCATGGATTGGTGTTTTGGAGTGTTCAATCGCAGCTATTAAAGCAAAGCCATCATAAACTGATCCCCCGAAACTGTTAACAACTAATTTAATTGGTTCTCTTTGGTAATTTTGTAGGCTCTCTTCTAGTTCATCATCAAATGTGTTGATATCCATGATTATCTCTATGATATCACCAACAGTCGTTGAGTCAATATCAGAACTCAACACGATATTTCTGGAATTATCATCCTTCATATCGATACTTGGGTTGAAGCGTCTTCTATTAGAACCTTTTACCATAATTACATAATTTCTTCTATATTTTCAATAATGTTTTTAGCTGGTTGTACACCTAAAGTTGTTTTAATAACTTCACCGTTTTTAACATATTTCAACGATGGTATTGATCTAACACCATATGATCTGGATAAATCCTCATTCTGATCTACGTTAATTTTACAAAAAACAACATTTTGTTGTTCCTCGCTCAACTTTTCTAAAGTTGGTAATAATTGTTTGCATGGGCCACACCATTCTGCGTAAAAGTCCATAACCACCACACTATTTTCGGCAAGAATTTGCTCCAAATGTTCTTTGTTTTCTATCTGTATCATATTTATAATTATATAAGTTTTTATGTAAATGCTAATATTTTATCATTATCCCTAATAATTAATTCACGTAGGGATGTTTGTCTTTTATTATTTTTAGTTGTAGCAATACCTTGATAAAAAGATTGTTTTTTACCAATTACTATGGCCAATTTTTTGGCTCTGGTTATACCAGTATAAATTAATGACCTATCTGACATATGTGCATGCTCACCGATTAAAGGCATTATGACACAACCAAATTCACTACCCTGTGATTTATGTATTGTTATCGCAAAGGCTAACTCTAAATCATCAAGATCGGATGTTTTATAATTAATGGTTTTATTATCAAACAAAACTATACATGTTTTGTTTTTAACATCGATTGTTAGTATTTTGCCAATCTCACCGTTGAAAACATTTAATTCGTAGTTATTTTTAACATGAATAACTTTATCATTTAATCTAAAACGCTTACTTTTATATAAGATAGTTGGGTTTGTTGATTCGGGATTAACAATATCCTGTATCATGCTATTGATGTTATCACACCCAACCATACCAACTCTTTTAGGTATTAGTATCTGTATATCATGTATGGACCTATATTTTTTAACCGTCTCAACATATAATTTGACAATCATCTTATTTATATCTAAATTATATCTTAAAGTTGATTCAACGGGATAGTCATTTGGTCTTCGCCCATCATTAAGATCTGAATCGATAAACATAAAATCGGTTTTATCTTTCCACATCCCAGGATTAACTATCGGAGATTTTAGTACAACAGTTTCACCGTTGTTTATCGCATGGGCTGATTTAATAATATCCGAATCTAAACCTTGTCTAAAAATTTTATTTAACGTGTAGGTTGGGATTAGACCGCTCTCTATCATATCCTTAAACGGGGAACCAGCACCAATTGGTGGTAACTGGGCGTAATCACCCACAAATAGTACCTGACATTTATCACTAATCGCATCTAAAAGATTGGACATTAATTTAATATCAATCATTGAGGATTCTTCAACAATTAAATAATCAAATTCGATTGGGTTATCACTATTTCTAGTGAAATTACCAAATGTAAAATCAAATTCGAGTAACCTATGTATCGTTAAAGCCTCTTCACCTATTACCTCGCTACTTCTTGCAGCTGCTTTACCTGTCGGTGCGCATATAGCAACTTTTTTACGCATATGCTTTAGGTTATCAACAATAGTTTTTGTTGTATATGTTTTACCACAACCTGGGCCACCTGTTAATATTGATAATTTATTAGATAAGGCACCAGTAACCGCCTTTTTTTGTTCAACACTTAATGTTAGATCATCAATAGATATATTATTAAGGTATTTAGTCTGCTGATATAACATATCGTTTATACTATGTAGGCAACTATGTTCAGCTCTGTAAGTGTTTATTGAATAATATCTATCAAAACCATCTAAATTTAATTTAACTATTTGGTTATCAGTTAAACAAATATCAATTAAACCAGGGTTTATTATACCGATTAATTCTCTGACTTTATCATTTACTTGGGTCCTAGTTAAGTAACAACTACCATAATTTGTATCACTTTCTAATACATATTTTATACACTCGGTGACTCTGGTTTCAGAGTCAGCTGGTATACCCATGTTCATTGCTATTTTATCCGCCATCCTAAAACCGATACCAGGAACCTCTTTTATTAAGATATATGGGTTTTTAGTTATTACAGAAATTGATTTCTCACGAAATTTATTATAAACCCTATCTATATTAGCCCCTGTCACACCGTTTTGTTGTAAAAGGACCAATATCTCAGCTTTAACAGAATTACTTAACCAGGTGTCTCTAATACCCTCTAATAAAGCTTTCTTAACCTTAGGTACATCCAGAATTATATCTGGATTTTCTTTAATGCTATTAATTGGGTTTTCACCCAAAAAATCAACTATCTTTTGGGCTGTTGTTTCACCTATACCCTTAAATAAACCAGATTTTAAATAATTTTTAAAACCGTTAATAGTACTCGGTAACTGTTCTAACACAAATTTAGCCTTAAATTGTTTACCATACTTGGGGTTGGTTTCAAATGTACCGTGAAATTCACCGATGAACCCGTTTTTTATATTCGGGTGAGTGACTGAGGTTACAATATCATCATTTGGGATGTTTATCTTAGTTTTATCAACTTTGACAACACATATATTAAAATCGTCTTTTGTGTAGATAACCCTAGTTACTACACCAAATAATTTGTCACTCATATTAAAAAATAATTTAATAAACTGGTTAATTTGTGCTTAAGGGTTGTATTATTTTTTAACACTATAAACATCTCTTAGTTTTTTGGTTTTATCAATAACAGATATATTTTCCTCATCTTTACCAACAATAGCTGTGTGATAATTATCTAGATCAATACCAGCTATTTCCGATAAAACCCTCAAACTAATACTGTTATTTGTAACAAAAGATGGGTCCGTATGGTTCTGTAACCATGGTTTAATCGCATCTGTAATATACTTCTCAGAATCCTTTAAAACGATAATGGTTCTTTCTGGGTTACCCTCAAAATGAAACATATAGTCGTTATATAATAAACCTTCACCGATTACACCATCATTAACTGGTTCAGCGTAAAAACTACCAATATCACTTAGTAAGTATATAGCCTTAACTTTATCATCGCCCATTAGGGTATTAAAATATATATTCATGTTACAAAACTAATAAATTAATAGTTAATAACCAAATAATAATGTTAAATCTTTGTATTGATTTCTTCTTTCAATAAAATCTGGGTCGCTTAACTGTTTTAATTTAATAACCCTTTCATCATCGATGTATTTTTCATATGATACGGTTTGCCTTGTAAAAAAAGTGTATTTACCGAGATTATTGGCCACGAAATCACCGATAAGATCTCTTTCTTCCGATGGTACGTTTGTTATCGTTATCCGAACCAAATAATAAGCGCCAATATGGTTATTAGTTTTTTTATGGTGTGACCTATCCAAAACGGTAAATGAAATCCTATCTCTGTATTTAGATAAAAAATTTAATAGATCGTTATCGAACCTACCCTTCGCAAACATTAATGGTTGTATATTATACAACACACCGATTTGAGTTAAATTTAAAACTGTTTTATCTGTCGGTTTTGGTGATTCTACCACACTCAGATATTCCATGGTGCGTTTATATAGATGCTTTTTGTTGAATACCACAAATTCACCCATAACGCTATCAAATATTTCATCTTTATTTACCACAGTTTCACAAAAGTAATAAAAAAATATTTAATAGTCAAAAATAAATTTTGTTGTGTGGTCTTTTTCATTCTTACCCCTTTCACCCTTCTTAATAACCTCTTTTAGGTTAACACCAGCCTCGGCAAATAACTTCATTATCTTTTTCTTAGTGGCGATACCAGTTTTATTACTATCGCAACTATATAGGACATAGATAGGGGCGAGTTCGTCAGTATTATACTGGAAGACAAAGGATAACTTCTTTTTAAACAAAGATAGCTCATTAAAAAATGAGTTATCAAGTGATGACATTAAATGATTTTGTTCTTTTGTTAGGGTAATGAGTATATGGAAACTATAAAAATTTATGAGCGCTGTTGCGTGCTCACATCTTTGAATACCTAAATACTTTATCACTTTATCGTCAGCCTTTATGAAGGTGGCGTATATTTGTTTATTAGACATTAAATGAAAAGTTATATTTTTCCTCTAAATCTTCTTTTGTAATATCATATAAAGATAATATGTATTCTTCTCTAATAACGATTAGGGTACCAAAGCTATCAGCAAACATTTTGTAATATTCGATATTTTCAGGTTTAAACTCACCTTTTTTTAATACGTCAACGAAAATAGAATCATTAATAATATATTCTGGTTTCATCAATAACCTTTCGTTGACAAAAAAAACTTCAGAATTTTCTCTAATAGTTAGTTTGTTTTTGGCGCACCAATTTAAAAACTGTCTATTCAATTCAATATGTATTCTACGTTTAGTGGTATTCATGCTCATACTATAAATAGTTTGATTAACACATTAAAATAAAAAATAGGGGTTCTTTTTATTTTATTTTAACCTTGTAATAGGTCTTTTTTAGTATACGGTTTATTGTTATCAGCGATTATTTTGCTGACATTGTCCAACGTTTTGTCGAATCTTGAATCAACGTATCGATTCAATTCATCAACATGTCGATGAGCTTCTTTATCAACTTTATCAAGTTCACGTCTAATCTCATCGTTTAATTGAATGACCATTCTATGAACTTCTTCAAATTGATTGGAGATTTCTCTTCGAATTTCGTCCAGATCACGAACAAGCTCATTTCGACCTTCTTGGTTATATCTTTCGATATGGTTTATTGTTTCTTCTTGGTTTGATTGTTTTTTCGTTAATCTAACAACCATCACAACCCCGATCACAAGTAAAATTGCAACCAAAGTGGTAACGATTCCTAAACTGAAATAAATTGTTTCCATAGTTTAAAAATTTTTAATGTATTATGTCAAAGAACCCCTATTTATTGCGGAAGATGAAGGATTCGAACCTTCGGGACCGTTAAGTCCACAACTTTAGCAAAGTTGCACGATAGACCACTCTGACAATCTTCCTTTGTGGTCCCGCACGGGCTCGAACCGTGGACCTACTGATTATGAGTCAGTTGCTCTAACCAACTGAGCTACAGGACCAAATTCGGTGTAAAGTAGTCACGGCCACCTCTGATCCATTACACCTATTTCATAACTGTGGCAAGATGTGGCTCGACCCTAGTTATAATGTGGCGGAGAGTGAGGGATTCGAACCCCCGTTAGCTTTCACTAAAACAGTTTTCAAGACTGCCGCATTCGACCGCTCTGCCAACTCTCCGTATTATATTATAAATATAGACAAAAAAATTTAATTAATCAAGGTTTTGCTTTTTTTTCTTTTTCAATAAGACCTCTACCGTATTTGGTTACACGTTCTTTATACCTTTCTTTAACTAAAGGGTTAATAGGGATTGGGATACCATCTTCATCAATCCTAACAAACCTAATATTGGTATGTGTAACTAATTCCTGATCACCAGTTCTAACATTATGTTTTCTAACCTCAATATAAAGTAATACCGATGTATTACCAAACTCAAGAACTTTACCATATATTTTAAGCAAAGCGTTAACCTTAACAGCTTTCTTAAACACTAATTCATCGATCTTGATTGTTACCACCATTGGTGTATCACAAATCTGTGCAGCGTATGCAGCTGAAGCATCATCGATTAAACTAACTAGTGTACCACCAAACATATTGTCGTGAACACCTATATCCCCCTTCTTACAAATGTAGGTCGTTATTAATTCCATCTGTTCCATTAAATAATTTTAAATACTTATTCCTAATTTCTAAACTTTTCCTTTTAACCGTAAAAGAGGGGCTATCAATAGCTTCAGCAATTATCCCTTCCTCTTCTTCAGTTGCATGTTCTAACATAAAATCAAATTCATCATCAGTTATATTG
>ENA-OSIY01000660-OSIY01000660.1-marine-metagenome-genome-assembly--contig:-NODE-660-length-19041-cov-15.819395_pt1 | contig 19041 bp, 10 predicted proteins | sample MGYA00237884_ERZ534233 | MGnify/ENA primary metagenome ERZ534233 (study PRJEB26412, sample SAMN06343840) | marine metagenome | isolation source: estuarine water | place: USA: Columbia River Estuary... | reverse complement strand
ACGGCTACTTTGATCCCACTATAGTGTTCAGTGGTTACTGATAGTTTGTATTGTGGGAGGGCCGCTTTTAAGGCTGCCCTCTTGGCCTTTACTTGTTCTTTCGTGATATATGGCATATTAGGAGTTTTGAGGGTTATACATTAGCAACATGCTTACTGAGCACTTATACCCTCTACCATTACTATCCTCTATATTGATAGGTGATTTGCGGGCGCGTGTGTTATACCCTTTAATGGTAAATGATTTACCTTGCAACTGAACAGAGTCTCCTACTGAGAGGTGGCCTAAACCATTCATGTTGGCGTATATGTCCCATGCTTGGGCTTCTTTAGTCTTAACTACGCCTCCAGTACCGATTACATTGGCTTTAACTTTAAAGGTTACCTCATCATTGCTGAATCTGGCATTACCTGTAGAGATCTTAATCCCATACTCTTTACTTACTTTTGCAAGGGCTTCATCCATTGCGATTCTGATTGCCTTTATTGACGGCTTGTCGAAATTTGAAATTGTCATAGTGTTTGTTTGTTTTTAATTACAGTACTAATATACGAATTTTAATTGACATAAAAAAATCTAGAGGCACTTATTTTGCATTTATTTGTCTATTAACAATGAGTATAAATAGTGGCCAGCTGGGATTGGGACATAACCCCTATTACTATAGCTGGTTTCTGGCTTTTGTTTCAGCAGATTTATTGGACCGCTTTTTGCCCCGCGCGCCAGGGGCCCTATATGGATCATGACCTGGGGCATACCACATACGCGCGCTAGATGGCAACTAGCATGGACTCCCAGCCCACTAGCCACACGCGGCCCCACAGGCGCCTTCTGAGAACATGCTCCATAGCGGTCCACTGGGGCCATGGCAACAAATCTGCCTTTTTTTGCAAAATAAGTGCCTTCAGACTTTTTATTGTCAAGTTTTCGTCGTATATTTGTACTGTACGTTAATTAATAAACCCCTTATACAATGCTTGAGTTTTTTACCAGCCCTATTTGTTTTAGCCTTCTTGAATTTGTTCTTGTATGGATTGGAGTGCAGCTTATCGGCGATGTCTCTGCATATACCAGCAGCAAGATCACTAACTATATCTACAAAAAAAAGCAAAAATAATTGCCACTAGACTTTTTTATGTCAAATAAAATTCGTATATTAGTACTGTAATTAAAACACATACACATTATGAAATACCCAAACGGTTACCAGAGTAAGATTGATTATTATACCTATAAGGTAAACAAGGCCATTGAGAACCTTGACAACGATTCTCTTATGTTTTTCTCAAATAAGCTTAACTACTTCATTAACAGGCAGTTAGCCCTTAAAGCCCGTAATTGTTAATAACTTTTAGCAAAATAAGTCCACGAATACTTTTTTATGTCAATTAAAATTCGTATATTAGTACTGTAATTAAAACACATACACACATGACAAACACCGTTCACATTAACTGCCAATATTACGAGAACAAAGCCTTTTATGAAGGTGGAGAAGCCTGGAAGCCCAAAGGTGGGCATAAGTTCCAGATCGAAATGGACACCGACCTCCTTATGTACTGTGAGGATGTTACTGCTATTCTTAGTAAGATGGTAGAGGCACACAATACTGACCTTGAGAGGTTTAAGTATATAGATTATGAGATCATCTGGCAGAAGCCCTCTATATTGGGTACTGTTGAGGATTTCCTTAAAATTAATTCAGAATTGGCGGAAACAAACGCCTAATTAACCATATAACTAATACAAAAAAGCTAAAGATTATGCCAGCAATTCAAACACTATCCGGAGAGATTCTTACATCACGTAAAGCGGAAACCCTAAATTCTCAATCACTACGTAAAACTGTAGCAGTTAGAGACATTAACCTCATCAACGATACTACTGTTGAATTTCAAGGTAAACGTCTAGAGATTACTAAAGAGGCTTTTAAGGGTCTTATTAAGATGATCGGTATGTCACAGTCCTTTACTAAGAAATTCGAAAACTTATTTAACTCTGAAGCTAAAGCTCAATTCATTAATACTATGAAGAATGCAATGGCGTCACAAATGAATGAGATTACTATGATTGTCTCACCTACTACTAAGAAGGTAGTTGGATTTTCAAAGAAGGCTACGGATCTTATATCCCACGAACGTTTTATGGGTCTTACAGATCGTCTAGTTGACCAACATGGTCTTAATATTACTAATTGGGGTGTAGATGCTAATAATGGTTCTGTTACTATTAACGCTTTTAACCCGAATGCACAGTTCGATGTACCTGGTCTTTCGGATGAGGTATTTACTGCAGGTATCACAATGAAGAATTCACCTCTTAAGGGAATTCAAATTATGCCTTACGTAAATCGTCTATGGTGTTCAAATGGACTTACTACTGCTATGGCATCTGAATCTTACTCTCTTAATTCTCTTTCTGGAGACTCTATGGAGAAGTTTCACGAACACATGTCAGAATTACGTAAAAACAAGTTTATCCCAACCGGCTTCCAAGATCGTATTAAAGAGGCTGTTAAAACTCCTGCTAGTATGCAAGAGCTTTCATGGGCATCTAATAAGATTAAGCAACACGTTGGTGATAAAGCTGAATCTTGGATCCCTTACGCTGAGAATGAATCAGCATACTTAAAAGCCAATATCATGGACTACAGTCCTAAAGCTTCTAAGAGTAATCAATCTATATGGTCTGTGGTAAACGGTATGACTCACGTCGCTACTCACGCCCCGGATATGTTAGCAATGAATATGCAAGACAAAGATTCTACAGAGTTGATGGTACAAGCAGGTAATCTACTTGGTCGTCAATGGAATCTACAAGGTAGCGCAAGGTCACCATTCGCCGAGAATGCACACCTTGATTCTACTGCGCAGATTGGGGCATTGCTTAACTAAATCCCATTACTACCCCCTTCCTACCAAGATGAGGTTCCATTCGGAGCCTCATTTTTTTTGCAAAATAATTGCCTCTAGATTTTTTTATGTCAGATATTTTTCGTATATTAGTACTGTAATTAAAAACTAATAACAATATGAAAATCACTTTAGATCTTAAATTTCTTGCTATCGCTATCGTTTCTGGTATCGTGGCCACTATGACAATCAATTCTTCAATCGATAAGTATATACATTTCGCCGGCGAACTTAACGCTATGGCCTTCTTTTTCGTATCTAGCTTGGTCTGTATAGGTAGTTTAGCCCTCTCTATTGAGAAGTCTAAATAAGATTGTTAATAACTTTTGGCAAAATAGTTGCCTCTAGACTTTTTTATGTCAATAAAAATTCGTATATTAGTACTGTAATTAAAAACATCATATAAATGAAACAACCGCACACATTCAAGACCACTGCCACTGGTTTCGAATTAAAATCAACTAATGGCTCTACGATCGCCATCACCAAAGATCATAAGAAGTTTAACTGGTTAGCTGGTCAAGAGCCTAATCGGGTTATTAACGTATTCCCTAATGGTAAGATGACCTCATCAGCCGATTACAAGGGTCTGTATGCTAAGACTACCTCAACGAAACCTATGAAGGTGAAGTTGACGAAATTGGATGATCTTAAGTTTAATGCAGATCTCTTTGTCCCTATGCCAACTGGCACTGTAGCTGATAAGTTCTTCTCTAATGAGGGTGGCTTTATGCCGGGATCTAACATCATGGCGGCTGGAGCCCCGGGTGTTGGTAAGACTACTGTCCTACTAGAGCTCTTGCACAAGGTGCATGCAACCAATCCTAATAAGAAGGTACTCTTTATCTCTGCGGAAATGAACCAACTAGATATGGCCCGTTACCTGAAACGATTCCCACACTGGGGTCAATTGCCTATCCTGTTCTTAAGTGACTATACAGATGCCAACCCACAGGCGGTAATCGAGTCCACTCTTAACCAGGGATGGGACCTCGTTCTAACGGATTCTTATACTGAGGTCAATGACACAGTGAAGGAAGAGTGTAACCTAACCCGTAGCAAGACCGAGAAATGGTTCTTGGACCTGATGATTGCCCAAAACCAGGGTAAGAATAAGCGTAAAGTCTATACTACGTTCGTCACTATCCTGCAATTATCTAAGGGTGGTACCTTCGTTGGCTCTAACAAACTGAAGCACATGACGACTGCGATGATGGAACTGAATTGGAAAGGTGGCGAAAACTCAGCCCAACGTTATATGGAGTTCAGTAAGAACAGGCTGGGTCAAGTAGGCCAAAAGATGTTCTTTAACTTTGAGGGTGGAGTTACCTTTGATGAGGCTCGATACTCTAGGGATCTACTGAATGACGCTATGCTTGCTGAGGAACGTCAGAAGTTAGAAAACGAAGACGGGGCATTCGACGCCCTCTTCGGTGAACTTAAAACCAATGAGCAACTGGCTGAGGAAGAGGCGATCCGTGAAATTAACGGTGAATTGGCCCCAGTAAGGGGAGAGGCTTAACAGATTATAGTCAGGGGACGCTGTAAGTCCCTATAGTTTTTAATTACACCCAGAAGGGCCACTGTGGCAGCAGTAGGCCCTTCGCTATGTGGTTTTATGGGGGATTACGCGATCGGGCCCCTGGGGCAACCCCAAGCGTGTGTGTTGGCGCGCTCCCATTTGACTGGCCGCTACATAACATTGGTTTTTACTGAACGTGGGCCCATCTGAGCTTAAAGCCACTTTTTTATAGAGAAATGTTGGTATATATCTACTTTACTGTAGAGGGGCCTTGAAGCCTAGACTGGCAGATTTGAGCTGGTATGGGTATATATTACCTTACTGACTAGTCTTTACCCTGTTGCCTGTGTTCTTGTATGTAACTAATAAGATACATGATTACTATACTGACTATAATAGGCTTAATGTATTGTATGTGTTCTATGTGTTCCATGTAGTATTAAAGAGTTTGTGTACCCTTACTTACTTATATGTGTGAGTGATGACTTTGTTTACTCTGTTCCCTTTGGTGTCTCTGTAGATTCCTTTGCTTCCTTATGTTCTTGTTGAGATTTGTTGTGCTGTGGTGCCGGCGGTCTGAATGGTTTTGGCTTTGGGCGCTTCCACCAGTAGCCATCATCTAATCGTGTTAAGATGCGATTCATAATGCCCCAGAAGCAGATTAGAATCAGGAGGCATTTAAGGAGTATCATTATTTGGTGTGGATGCTGGGTATACCGGCTACCTTTCTAATATGTTGAATCCAGTGTGTTGAGAGTAGTGCCCATTCTTGATCGTAATCATAATGCCATTGTGGGCTGATCCCATCTCCCTTATCATGTAACCATAAGTGAGTAGCTAGAGGGAATTCTTCCATACACTTATATAGGAACTGAACTGCCTGTTGTCTTGGGTATTCTTGGCTACCCCATTGACCCTGTCCCTTTGGATAGATCTTATGCATTTCTCCTCCATGTTTACCTTGATCCCATTGAGAACAATTAGCTACATGAGATTCAAATAGGTATAAGAGTGTCATCTCTAAGTGCCATTCTTTACCGTGTGTTTCCATATTAGCATTACATGTTCTTAAGATCATTGTTTGCCATCCTACTCCTCCTCCATTTGCATGTGAATATATGGTATTAATACCCTGTTCTGGTTTATGTTCTGGTCTATTAAGTAGGCCATTAACTATTGGACTATCTAGGTGATGATTTAGCCAGATGTCTGTGCGCGGAAATATTGGAATGTGGTCAAATTCTGGCTTACCTCTTAAGTGGCCAGGTAGACAGTCTTCTGGCTTAAGTCCATCATAATGACAAGTGTGTGGATCGTAAGATCTGCATACTATATTCTTTACATGTACTGGTGGTAGGGGTCTTATTGCCATATCATCAGAATCAATATAACTACCAGCCCAGCCCTTTAAGAATAAGAATCTTAAGAGGTCACATCTATCTCTAGCTGATGCTGCATTGTAGAGTGGTTTCCATTGTTCTCCATTTGGCATGTGGCGATATATTGTATCTCCCCATCTTACTACTGTAATCTTATGTTCATCAAAAATTGGTAACTGGTCAAATGTATTACTAACCAGGTAGATTGGTCTGCTTGGATTAAAATATCTTGTAGAAATTAAGGAATCATATAACTGTTGTAATCTCTCTCCTTCACAGTTACCATCCCAATAGAACCATACATTTGCTGGATCTGGTTTTACATCATCAATATTAATAGGTCCTCCATTTAAAAAGTCTGCATCATACCAATCTCTAGTAAAGTGTGGTTGTAGTATATGTGTTTTAGTTTCTGTTGCTTTCCATTGTTCTACGCTATCATGAAATTCTTGCATAGTTTTGTCGTGCGGCTTATGAGTTAAGTGAGCCGGACTAACTCCCCATCTATAAATCATAGTAGGTTCCTTAAATTCATGATTTCTAATATCTGGATAATAAACCATCCATTGATCTTCTCCTGGTGGTTCTGGTGCATTTTTCCAATCTAACCAATCAATAAACTTTTTAGAGAATGTATTTCCTGTATTAACAGCTGAACCTAATCCATTTTGATTAAACTGATGTACTCCAACATACCAATGTTGAGCAGCAGCATATAAATCCATGTCCGGAGTAGCTTGTGTATTTCTTAATACTATATCACACGCATCTTTAGTTAATAAGTCATCATCATCTAATCTGTACATGTGGTTAAACTTACACTGATCAAATCCAAACTTAAGCTTGTCCATAAACTTTTCAAACTTAGGTACATTATGAATTTTTACTCTAGGGTTATCAAATTCATATTTAATACTAGTGTCATCATTAATAATCACCATCTCACAGTTTTTATTAGTCTGTCTCAAGAAAGATTCTAATGCTTCTTCTAATAAGTGAGGTCTTTTCCATGTTGGAACCATAAAACTAATTCCATCATTAAATCCAAGCCCTAATGATCCTGCATCTAGTTCAGTTGCTTGGTAAGATTCTTTAATTAGATCTAAATAATTATGTGAAGCCCATTTTTCATCCACTTCTGGAGCTAAAAACGGAGAACTCTTCATATACAAGGCTTTGTAAAATGGTGAACCGTCTTTAGGGTTTGTTACTACTCCAGCATTATGAAATATTGAGTGTTTATCCCACATATCCATGGGTTGAGTTCCCCAAGTAAATTCAAAATCTATTGTAATTGGAGTTGTATACCCTCTTTTCCATAAATTCCATAAAACAGCCCACATATCTGCGCACCAGATCTGTAATGGGTGCCAATCTGAGTCTTTTGCCTTGATTTTGTTAACTTTTGCACTAATTTCTTCAAAAAGTCTCTCAGAATCAACGAAAACATCTCGCCAATATTTAGAATCTATCCCTGGTTTTAGCATATATTGTGCTCCTCCAGACTCTGCTTCTTTAGATCTTACTAGCTCAACAGGAATATCTACGATTTCGCACATATCTTCTGTTAAGTTATTTTTAAAACCATCTAAGTAGTGTGGTCCGATATAAGTTCTTGTATCTGATAAGAAACACTCTTTGTCTTGTGACTCGTCTAACTTATCATCAACAATCATTGGTTTTGTTAAGGCAATATCACAATCATGATACATTATTGCTTTTGTTGATAACCAAGGATTTGCTGACCAGTGTTTTTCTAAAATATGAGGTCTAACAGATGAAATATATCTAGGTGCTTTTCTATCATCTTTATACCAAAAGAATCCTACTCCATGTTTTTTCCATTTGTCTGCGACTTTTTGAAACCATGGATCTATTCCACCGCCTTGAACTGCACATACAATATGACATTTAGTAAGATCTAGCTCACCATATTTTTGAAAAGAGAGTAACATCGCATCCACTTGCCATGAATAATAGTAAGTTGCTGGCTGAGCACATAGATAAATTAAGTCGGTCATATTATGAGTTCTAAAGAACCTTTTATTTTTGGTATGTAAACTATTGTTATTTTGTATATATCTAGTTCACGGTCGTCTAACTAGCTACTGGGTACTACCATTCGATAGCTCCGGCTGCTCTTTTCTCTGGATCTACCCAAGAAAACAATCTAGTCTCTAAAACATCATGAAGTACTATTGTTTTATCGTTTATTTCCCAATTGTAAAAATATTCATAACTAAAACCTGCAATGTCTGGTCCCATCTTTTGAATTATTTTATCAGAAAATGTTTTACATCCATGAGCCCAATTAATTCTATCATAAACAGATAAACACTCATTGATTATTCTAGAATTTGGAGCCGATCCATACACTGTACAATCATAAAGAGTATTATTTGCTTGTGATGGTTTTAGTCCTGAGAAAAAAGTATGTTGAGGAGTTAATTGATCTCTAATTACATCAAATGGTCTAACTGGCATCGCATCTACATCGCAATAAATACCGCCATAGTCTCTTAAAAGCAACAATCTTACTCGATCTGAGATAAATGCCCATTTATATAAAGCTGGATCTTTGATATAATTTTGTAAAAATGGATCATCTTTGTAGAGTTCTGTAAAGACTTCGTTGCCCCATAATTTTACATCCCAGTCTGGATGTAGATCTTTCATTTTTTGTGTAAATTGCTTACAGTGTTCTGGCATTTCTCTTTCGCCAACCCAGATTTGATGTATTATCTTAGGTATTTGAATACTATTTTCCATATAGATTAGTAGTTTTATTTTGTTCTACTAATTATATAACCTACTTAAAAAAAGTTTACTATCTTGGTCTTTCTGAAGGTCCTTCTGGATCTAATGGTTCTTCACCTCCGCCGCCGTCTGGTTCTTCTTCACAACTTCCGAAAGATGGGCCTGTTATTGTCAGTTGCCAATCTCTTATTCCTAAATCACCACTTGTTACCATCATAGGACCTGGTCCTACTGCTGGTGTTGTCAAGCCTTCTTGGTGCATTGTAAATCTTGGAGTAGAATAATCTGCTCTTGCAATCCATGTTTGTCCGTTACAATCTTGAACCGTGTAGTAATAATAAGTTATTGGTGATTCTGTTGCTTCAGTTGCTGGAGTTGGAGCTATTGTAGGCTCTGTCGCTAACGTTGGTTTTATTGTTGCCTTAGTAGCCTGAGTTGTAGCCGAAGTTGCTGCTGTAGCCTGAGTCGGAGCAGTTGTTGCTGCTGTTGCCACTGTTGTTGCTGCTGTCGCTTGCGTAGCTGAAACTCCACTTCCGTTAACCGTAACAGTAACTGATGTATTAGAGCTAGGTATTGTATAATTTAATGTCCATGCTTGACCTGCATTTGCACCCGATCCTGCAGTACCAGTGGCTAAATTAGTATTTGATGAAGCGATACTATTAATAGATGCTGACACATATCCAGAATTTGGCATGTAATATAAAGTTTTAGTACCTGTTGCACCTGGGGCTCCAGTAAATGAGTCTTGTGTATATGTTGTATAACCAGCACCTGAACCAGATGTTACATTTGCACCTGCTATACCTGAACTAGCATCTCGGTACTTAACTGTTAATGTTCTTTGTATTACACTTGTTCTACCATCCACGAGTACGGCTGCAGATCTATTTGCTGAACCTCCAGTTACTGTAATTGAAATTGCTCCACTTGAATTAACAGACGATGTAGCATGACTCTGATTATCAGATATAGTAGGGCCTGATGACCAATAATATCCACTAGTTACTGATATTGCCTCGGTAAATGTATGTGTTGCTCCTGGAGCCAAGTCTACTGTTAGTGTTTTAATACCATCAGCATTTGCTCCAACTATAGCAGCATTAGAAATAAGTTCAGATAATGTTACTGTATAAGTATGTTTTATTTGAGTTGATGTTCCTGTTGCCGTTACAGTTGCACTACCACCACCAGATGGCATTGTTACAACACCACTTACTGTATTACCAGATCGGGCCACAGTTACAGCGCTACTATCATCACTTGCTCCGCTTAATGCTAAAGTATATCCAGAAGAAGCAGAGTATACAATTGAATAATTATGAGTAGTTCCGACACCACCTGTAAATGTATCTGATGCTCTAGCAGGACCTGCGTTCGATATTGAATCTGTGTAGTTAAGTGTAAATGATCTTGAAATTGCAGTTACTGTATCATTTACTACTATTGTACCACTATTAATAGTTAATCCAAATCTTGGATCTAATGATGGCATAGTAAAATCAATATCTGCATATTCTACGTTAGCGCCACAATAATTATTACGTTCTACTACTGTTGTAATACCAGTAATTGATGCAGGCGCGACTGTAAATGAATTTATTTCATTATCATAATCTGCAGTATTATTTGGTCTTACTGGAACTTGAATAGTATTCCTAGTAGCACTTGTACTACCTGTAAATGTAATTGTTTGCGCTCCAGCTGCAATAGCGCCTCTACTAACTCCAGTTGGATCAGTAGAACATGTTGGTGATGTTGCTGTAACACCACTAGATCCACTAGAAGTAGAAACTACTAAACTAAAGCTATGAGATTTTACTGCGGTTGTCATATATGTTGATATTGTAACCGAACCTCCACCTGATGGCATTGTTAATGTACATGATGGAGTATATGCATGTTGTATTGTATTAGTTCCACCTGTAAAACTACCATTAGTACCACCTTCATTTGTTATCTCAGAATTAAGACTACTACTTGTTGTTGGAGTTACTCTTTGATAATCTTGTACTGTAACCAGAGCAACTGGTGCCACAATACTAATTACATCTCCAGCATTACCAGAAACAGGTACATCAACGTATGTTACGCCTGTTTGAATATTTTCGTCTGCTTCATTTTTCCAACCATAATAAAGGCTTTGGAATTTTGTAGGTATTTCAAATCTAACAGTATATGAATAACTATTTACACTAGAAGATCCTGCTACATCTACAGCTGCGCTACCTCCACCGGATGGCATTGTTGTTTTAATAGTCAATGTTGTCCCTGATTTAGTTACTACCACATCTGTATTATCAGATGTTACTGTACTAATAGAATAAGTTATATCAGAATCTGTTCCTGATAATGTTCTTGTTGTTGTAACTAATTGACCAGCAGTACCAGATACAGTGATTGGTCCTCCGTAAGTTTCATCGCCACTAAAGTCATCAGTAAACGTAATTTCCATATCGTAAGTTGTTGCCACGCTTGAACCTGCAACAGTAACTGTTGATGATCCTCCACTTGCTGGCATTGTAACTACACCATGTACATCATGTCCAGCTCCAGCTCCACTACCGATACTAACATAAGTAGCAGGATTTGCTGCAGTTGAGCCATAATTTATTGTAAATGATTCTGTATCTGTCCCAGCTGTTAAATCTGCGGCCCAAACGAATGTATCTCCAGTATAACCTGTAAAACTCTGTGTTTGGTCAGCATTAACTACTGAAACTCCAGCAATTGAATCTGTTACTGTTAAATCAAACTCATAATTAGGTTGATTTACTTGCCCTGCTAAAAATATTTCTGCTACACCTCCGCCTGATGGCATTGTAAATGTACCACTAACAGTAGTATCGTTTACAACTATATTAGGTGATACTGCATTTTGAGTTGCTGTATTTGAATAAGTACCTGTATAACCTGTCACATCTATAGCATAATCTGCCGGTACTGGATCTAAATCTAATTCAAAGTCATGTGAAGAACCAACAACGCCCGAAAAGGTGTATTGTGTGGCTCCTGTTTTTGTTGTATATGATGATGCAGCATTTAGCCAAAAATTAGCTGGATCTGTACCTGTAATGCCAATAGCACCTGATGGTGATTGAGCATTCCCATCAGCATCTAATGTATCAGGCTCATCTGCAATTACAACCACTTTCATATTATAGGAATTCGCATCAGTTTTAGCACTAAGCGTAATAGTATGTTCTTCATCTGCAACCATAGGTCCTGCAATAACAAACTCTGACGAATTTAAACTTGCATGAATGTCAGAATCTCCAACACCATTGTCTGTAAATGTTTTAAAGTTTGAAGCTGTTCCGGATTGAGTCGAATTAGACACATTGCTAATATCTGAAACTGTATAATCTGTAGCTCCTTGTATTGTCCATGTTAAAGTACCATCTACTCCGTATGAATTTGAGGTAGTGTAATTCCCGGTAAAGATAAATGTATTTGCATCAAAATAATTTGGATGGTCTGAAGGAATTGGTGTAATATTCCAATTTGCACTTTGACCTGCCGCTTTAGCTAAATTAACTTTTACTGTATAACTACAAGTAGCTGATGTCCATACACTCCCATTCCAGTTATATGCAACACTAGCTCCTGGTTCCATATACCAACCATTTAATATCTCATCACATGAATATGTAAATGTGTTACCACATAGCGTTGAAATTTGAGAGCTTAAATTATTAGCCCATGTAGAATTAAAGTTTATCCCATAGGTAGCTGCTCCTTGGGGCATTGGTTCTTGAACTATTGAATTATATCTACTATCTCCATTTGCAGCTTGACTAGTTTGATATAATACTTGTATTCCTTCTTGTTCTAAAGAATTAACTACGCCAATTGTATAAAGAGCATTGTTTACTGGACCTTGATCTGTAATTAATACTATTAATTTTTGAACTCCTTCTCTAAAAGAGCCTGCAAATTGATTATCAACTACTTCAGTAACAGCCCTAAGTCCCCATTCATTTTGACTACCGATTGGCATATCAGATGTATTAATTGCATTAAGACTTGTTTGAAATGAACTAGAATTACCAACCGCTTCCATTTGTTCGGCACATGTAATAAGTACATAGCTATTTCCTTCAATAATCTTTTGTCCAGCTGGTAAAGAAGTATAAAAATTACTACTATTATATGTTGCTCCTCCTCCGTCGAATAATACTAAACCTAATCTATAATTACCTCCTGATTCAGAACTAATATTACTAATTAAATTACTGACACCTGTTTTAAGGCCATTTATTGCGCCTCCCATTCCAGATGTATAATCTACTACAAATACAACATCCATGCCTTCAGGGCATACGTCTGAGCCTGCAGCATACGCACCAGATCCAGCACCAGAGCCAGAACCACCAGCGGCAGCGGCAATATTTGGAAGGTTCGAACCATTATTAGAAAAAATTGCAGTCGGAGTTCCACCGCCATCACATAATACATCAGAAGATGTTGGGTGGTACATTACATTTACTTGCGCCGAGGGTTCCGGGCAAGTTAAATCATTTATGAATTTTTTAACCGATAACGCCATGTTCGTAAATTAGTTTATATATTTATTGTTGCCACATTAGTGTTGCTGTAAACCCATAGGCATTAGCACCACCTTCAGTACAACGAATATAAACCGTTTTACTATTAAGCGACGATACATTTATACTTGATAAAATAAAGTGTTTTGTATTTGCTGGAATAGTCCATGTTGCTGCTGTTGTAGATTGATTTGCAGAATCTACTGCTATTAATTCAAAAGCTGCAGATTGTGTCGCTTTTATATTATATGCACATTCTATTTTTGTTAAATTACCTGTTAAATCAGTTGGTACAAATACAAATGCTTCTTGAACATTTGCAGCAAGGAATGCTTCATTTCTTGCAATAGGGTTTAAAGCTATATGTTCGTATTGGTATGCCGCAGGGCCAGTTGCACCAGTTGTGCCCTTAGCACCAGGAGCTCCTTTTTGACCAGCTACAGTAGAATCTGCACCTGTCGCACCTTTAGTACCAGGAGGTCCAGCTACAGTAGAATCTGCACCAGCTGCACCCTTTTGACCAGGTTCACCTTTAATTCCTGTACCTGTATCACCTTTTAAACCATCTACACCAGATAATCCAGAAGATCCATTATCACCAGCACCACCTGCAGCACCAGCTGAACCAGCTGCACCAGTTGCACCTTTAAGGCCTACGCCACCAGTACCACCAGTACCACCAACTTCACCTTTTTGACCTTTTTGACCTTTAACTCCAGCAGAACCGTCAGTACCATCTGTTCCATCAGCACCAGCTGCACCTTTTTCACCAGCTGCACCTTTTTGACCAACACCACCTGCAGAACCTGTAGAACCAGCTGCACCTTTTTGACCTTTAATACCATCTACACCAGATAATCCAGAAGAACCAGAAGTTCCAGCTTGACCTTTTTCACCAGCACCACCTTTAGAACCAGTACCACCAGTTTCACCTTTAAGGCCTACGCCACCAGTACCACCAGTTTCACCTTTTTGACCAGGCTCACCTTTAGCTCCATCCGTTCCGTTAGTACCATCAGCACCATCCGTTCCGTTAGTACCATCAGTACCATCAGCACCAGCTGCACCTTTAATACCATCTACACCAGATAATCCACTTGAACCAGAAGTTCCAGCTTGACCTTTTTCACCAGCACCACCTTTAGAACCTACACCACCAGTATCACCTTTAGCACCATCAGTACCATTAGTACCATCTGCGCCGGCAGAACCAGCTGCACCAGCATCACCTTTAATACCATCATCACCTTTAGCTCCATCATTACCAGCTGCACCAGTTTGACCTTTAAGACCATCTACACCAGATAATCCACTTGAACCAGCTGCACCAGTTGCACCTTTTTCACCAACACCACCTGTAGAACCTGCAGCACCAGCTGAACCAGCTGCACCAGTTGCACCTTTAATACCATCATCACCTTTAGCTCCATCCGTTCCGTTAGTACCATCAGCACCATCCGTTCCGTTAGTACCATCAGCACCAGTTTGACCTTTATCTCCTTTTAGACCATCTACACCAGATAATCCACTTGAACCACTTGTTCCATCAGAACCATCAGCACCAGTTGCACCTTTATCACCATCACTACCTGCAGAACCTGCAGCGCCTTTATCACCTTGTGGTCCTTCAATACTACCTACATTATTAAATTGAGTACCATCCCAAACATGAAGATCACCGTTAATAATATAACCATCTCCATTTGTATTTCCGTTAGTAGGTAAATCATTGATAGAACCATAAGTACCTAATATCGTTACCGAAGTACCTGTATTACCTTTAACACCGTCAGTACCATCAGCACCAGTTTGACCTTTATCTCCTTTTAAACCATCTACACCAGATAATCCAGAAGAACCATTTTGACCAGCTTCACCTTTTTGACCAATTCCACCTTTTTCACCAACACCATCAGCACCAGTTTCACCTTTTTGTCCAACTTCACCTTTAGCTCCATCATTACCAGCACCACCAGTTGCACCAGTCGCACCTTTAAGACCATCTACACCAGATAATCCAGAAGAACCAGCTGCACCAGTTTCACCTTTTTGACCAGGTTCACCTTTAATACCATCAGCACCAGCTGAACCAGCTGCACCAGTATCACCTTTAATACCATCATCACCTTTAACACCAGCTAAACCATCTGCACCAGTCGCACCTTTAAGACCATCTACACCAGATAATCCAGAAGAACCAGCTGCACCAGTATCACCTTTAGTACCAGGTTCACCTTTAATACCACCTTCACCTGCAGAACCTCTTTCACCTTTATCACCTTCAACACCAGCTGTACCAGCTTCACCTTTTTGACCCTTTTGACCATCTACACCAGATAATCCAGAAGAACCACTTGTTCCGTCAGTACCATCTGTTCCGTCAGTACCAGCTATACCATCATTTCCGTTTTTAACCCATTGTATTGATAAAATATCATTAGTTGTTACTGAGTTTTGTGGAGTTCCAGCGACTTGAACTAAATGTACTTCTACTATGTTACCAGAACCTAATATTCTTAATGTACCTCCAATTAAATGAGTATTGTTATCATTGTCTTTACTTTGTACAACTACCCAACCATCTGGATCCGGAGCATCATTATCTGCCCATTGTGTTAAGAATGTATATTGATCTAGAGCATGACGATCTATTCTATTAAAATATAAGATTGTTGTATTTGTAGCAAAGTTTACATTCATTGACATAAACCCAGCTGCAGGAGTTGTAGTATTAGTAGAATCCCATCTCCAGTTTAAACCACCTCTAAAACCATCAACACCATCAGTACCATCAGCACCTGCATTTGCAGTTGCACCATCAGCACCTTTATCTCCTTTTTGACCATCTACACCAGATAATCCAGAAGAACCACTTGTTCCATGATTACCATCAACACCATCAGTTCCATCAGCACCTGCAGAACCATCTGTTCCATCAGCACCAGTTTGACCTTTATCTCCTTTTAAACCATCTACACCAGATAATCCACTTGAACCAGCATTACCATCAGCACCTGCAGAACCATCTGTTCCATCTGTTCCGTCAGTACCATCTGTTCCGTCAGTACCAGCTTGACCTTTATCTCCTTTTAAACCATCTACACCAGATAGTCCAGAAGAACCACTTGTTCCATGATTACCATCAACACCATCTGTTCCATCAGTTCCATCTGCCCCAGCACTACCTGCAGAACCAGCTTGACCTTTATCTCCTTTTTGACCATCTACACCAGATAATCCACTTGAGCCGGCGCCACCGTCAGTACCATCAGTACCATCAGTTCCGTCGGTACCATCAGTACCAGAATCACCTTTATCTCCTTTTTGGCCATCTACACCAGATAATCCAGAAGAACCACTTGTTCCATCTGTCCCATCAGTACCATCAGCACCTACGCCAGTATCACCTTTATCTCCTTTTTGACCATCTACACCAGATAATCCACTTGAACCAGCATTACCATCAGTACCATCAGTACCATCAGTTCCATCTGTTCCGTCAGTACCAGAATCACCTTTATCTCCTTTTTGACCATCTACACCAGATAATCCAGAAGAACCATCTGTACCAGACTGGCCCTTTTCACCTTGAATACCATCTACACCAGATAATCCAGAAGAACCATCAGTTCCATCTGTCCCATCAGTTCCATTTGTTCCATCAGTACCATCAGTACCATTTGTTCCGTCAGTACCATTAGTACCATCAGTACCATCAATACCTGGAGCTCCACTTAAATTAAGTCTCCAATCTTCATTACCAGAATATGATTGAGAACCTGTATGTGATATATGTTCAAATGTTATGACACCAGTACTTGCATCGTATGTAGTTACTCTTGCCGTTTGAATATTTTCAGGGCTAACCACCGGTGAAACAGTAATGTATTCACCACCAATATATGATAAACCGGTTTCTATTGTTAAAGAACCTAATGATTCATTAGGGCTACGGCTTTCATCTGTTCCGTGAGCTGCATTAAATATAGTATCGTATTTTGCTGAATTACCATCTGTTCCTGGTACACCAGTTAAATTGATGTTCCAATCTTCATTACCTGAGTAATTAGTAGTTTGAGATATATTATTCCATGTTATTACACCAGTAGAACTATTATATGATGTTACTTGTGCAATATCATAGCTCTCCGGACTTACAACTCTACTTACTATAATGTATTCACCACCTTGATATGCTAAATCAGTATCTACTGTTACTGAACCTAATGCATCACCTGGATTACGATTGTCTCCAAGAGAGTGTGGACCATTAAATGAAGTTGCATAAGTTGGAGAAGTTCCATCTGCACCATCAGATACCACTTTAATAATACCTCTCATTGCTTCATGTCCTACGACTGTACAATGGTATTCATAAGTATCTGCTGCATCAAAAGGTATAGTCCATACTAAATCATTGCCTTGTAATACCGGTAAATTACCTGCATTAATACCAGCACTAATACTATTCGCTGAAAGATCTTCAATATCCATTGGATGTCCAGCAGTAACTCTTCTAAAAGTATAAGTCTCTCCTCTATTTACATAAATAGTAGGATTTACATTAGCACCAGGATTTACATATTGGTCATCATTATTTACTTTCCAGTGTGTATTTCCAATACCAGTAAATTCAAATAGAGTACCAGAGTTAATTAAAACTGTTACTGGACCTCCTTCAGATAATGTAAGGCTAAGTTCTCCTGTTGCTTGGCTATAACTAGCTCCTGTGATTGTGGTTCCACCACCTTCACCTAGTTTTGTCCATGAAGCTAACTGAGTTGCATCTGCACTTGTCAACATATATAGACCATTATTCTCAGCAGTATCTTCTGTAACCGAAACAAGCATACCTAAGTATGCGAACGGTAATGAACTGTCGATAAGTTGAGTTGCTAAAGGAGTTACTGCTCTAGCATCTAGTGGTCCTAACTTGTTTACTTCAAAGTTTGCACCGAAGTTAAATGTTCCTATTGGTCTTGCCATGTTATATTATTCTCTTTTTAACTAAAATTAATTCTGTAATTTGGCTGTCCATTAACATCACCACCTTGTTGTGTTAAACTCTTTGTAAAAAGAGTATAATTTACTGGATTGCCCTCTATTGTAAATTGTGTTTGAGTAATTACATACTCATTAGCCATTGTTACTGCTCCATAAGAATTAGAAACTGTACTCCATTGTTCAATCATAACATTCCTCCCGGCAATCATTGCATCCGAAATTGCAATTCTATGAGATGTAACACCATCTTCATCATAAGCCTGCGAACACTCTATATTATTACCATTAGCATGTGATTCTAATCCTCTATTCTCAAAATCATTATTACTTACAGAAGTTCCTAATTTAATTGGATAAACTCCTTCAAAACTAGTACTATTAGTTTTAGTACCACTTGAATATTGTAATGATGGATAGTCTGCTCCAGTAGAATCTAATGGCATTGGGCCATCATCAAATGTTGTTGTTAATGTCCAACTATTACTACCAATCTGAACTACAAAATTATTATTAGGCTGATTGTCTATTGCATTTCCTGCAGGACCGACTCCTAATGTATAAGGACCTGATTCTCCGGTGATACTTGCCGCGATAACGTTACCGGCATACTGCCCTTGAGAAACGCCATTTAAGCTAATGTTGCCTAAATTTGCAGTGGTATTCAAAATCATGTCGATAGTCGCTCCAATGGTCTGTAAGTTGCTCACATTGTCACTTAAACTAGTACTTGGTTGACCTGCTGTAGGATATGAAGTTGGAAATAAAATAGTATCAAATAATTGATCGTATGTTTTCACATTTGTCAAATCTGAAACTGCTGTTCCACTTGGCATACCACCTACATCTTCAGTCATTGCAATACTATCTGCTAAATTAGATGTGTAAATATTGTCTCCTCCTCCAACTATTTCAACCCAACA
>ENA-OSIY01000658-OSIY01000658.1-marine-metagenome-genome-assembly--contig:-NODE-658-length-19098-cov-10.302981_pt1 | contig 19098 bp, 22 predicted proteins | sample MGYA00237884_ERZ534233 | MGnify/ENA primary metagenome ERZ534233 (study PRJEB26412, sample SAMN06343840) | marine metagenome | isolation source: estuarine water | place: USA: Columbia River Estuary... | reverse complement strand
AAATCAAAAGGATTAGATACCGAGTCTTTTGTAAAGCAGTTTCAAAAAGAAAGAAAGATAATACATCATCGACTGATAGACTACAACAAGATACAGATTCTAAAGAAGAGAAAGGTAAAGATTGAGAAATATACAACTGGTGGAAAAACATATGATGCCAGAATATGTGTTTGTATAAAGAGATTCAAGAATGAAGAGCAGAGAGCAAAGGGTGGATATGACTTCTACGAGACGATACAATACAACTATGTAATCATATACGATTCTTTCTTTGGTAAAGATGATGCTATCATATTTGATGATAAAGGAGGAAGAGTTTACTCAACTGTGACTGAGTTCAATAAACATTTTATTGATATTAGAGAACATAAAATAAACACTATATTAAAATAATGAATATGAATAAAATATTATTAACAGCTTTATTATTATTGAGTTATTCCTGTAAGAAAGAAGAACCAAGATATAAATATAAAGTAAAAGAGATGGAATACTTTGAAGACAATTGTGGTGCAACATCCAGTGGGAGTAGTGAATCTACAATGAATCTAACTTTAGAAGAGGCTCAGTTACATAACTATGATTTTATTACAACGGAATATAAAGATACATATTGTCCAGGATACTATGATGTACATCACACATCAGTTGCAGTTCTTCAAGGAAAATATTATTGATAAAAATTTTGTTAATCAATAAAAAATACTTATATTTGTAAAACAAACGACGACAACTATGACAGAAATAGCAACAGCAAAGAAAAAAGGCGGAATACAACCAGGTACAGTAGCAAGCTCTGTAGAGTCTAAACTTATCGACAAACAAGTTAAGACTGCAAACAAAGAGTTGTTCGAAGAATTGAAAGCAACTATTCCAGGTTTAACATACCAAGCAAAATTAAGAAAAGATCAAATCTGTGGTGGTGTTGGTGCTTGTGCACCAGATGGTGGTATTTGGCTTTTCAACGGCCTACCAATCTTTGCATCAGAAGCTAAAAAACAAGGTGAGCGTGGAAACGCAATCGAAAGATGGTATAAAAACCCATTCATCGCAAGAGCTTGTAACAAAGATATTCTTTATGTAACTTTTGGTACGGGTAAAGGAACTGCAGTAAACGGACCAATCTGGAACACATTACACATCGCAGTTGAAGGTGAGTACAACACAATCAGAGAAAAAGCAAACGAAGGTTACGGAATGGATAACTTTTCTATCTTCTTATCTGAAACTGACTTTGACTTTGACTACGTAAAAGCTACATTGAAACAAATCATCTTAATGGCGATTGAAAAAGTAAAATAATAATAACAACCAACCACTAATAATAAAAGTCCTCAAATAGAGGACTTTTCTGTTTTTTATATATAAAATAGATATAAAAATATAACAATATATGAAAGTAGTAAAACCATTATTTATGTGGGCCGGCGGTAAGAACAAGATGATTAAGAATTATCTTGCACACATGCCAGAAAAAGTAAGCACTTACTCAGAGCCGTTCTTTGGTGGTGGAGCAATGTATATTTATGTTCAGCAAAACTTCGCACCCGAAAAATGCTACATAAACGATGCCAATGAAGGTATCATCGAGATTTACAAATCAGTTAAAAGCGACCCATTGGGTTTCATAGAGATTCTTAAAGGTTATGACAAAAGATTTATTCCTTTGACTAAAGAAGACAGAAAGAAACTTTACTATGAAATAAGATTAGAACATGCTTATGACTTCCAAAAGTGGTCTAAACTAGAAGAGTCTGCAGCACTTTACTTTTTAATGAAGACAGGATTCAACGGAATCTGGCAGATAAATCAAAACACTAATAACAGATTCGGAACTCCTTCTGGACTTCTTACTCAAAAAGAAACTTGTTTTGATTACGATAACATTCTTGAATGGAATAAGTTATTACAAAACACAGAGATTCTTTGTGGTGATTGGAAAAACTGTCCATATAGTGAGTTCACTTTCTTCGATCCACCATACAGAGATAGTTTCACTAAGTACGGAACTGGTTGGGGAGACAAAGAGTTTGAAGAACTACTTGACCTTAGTAGAAATGTGGAAGGGTTGGTTTTCATTTGTAACAGAGACGATGGTACTCAATGGATTAATGAAAGATCTGAGAACTATACTATCACGACATTCCCTATAACTTATACGGCAGGTCGAAGAAAGAAAACAGATGATGGGTTTGAAGCCAAAGCTGCAACAGAAGTACTTATGATAAAAGCATAATAAAAAGAGAGCAAACGCTCTCTTTTTTTATTAAATGATTTGGTGTATTATAATAAAATCACTATTTTTGATTAAACTAAATAAAAGTAAAATGAGTGATTTTAAAATTTCAAGCTGCGGTAGCAACAAAGAAAACGCAGAGTTGTGTATAAAACACAATGTAGATGGACACAAAACCGGTGGATACAAAACCGGAGATACCGTTTTCTTAATTTTCAAAGAAGGTAATAACTGGTATCTAAGAGCAAAAGGTGTGTATGGAGAGAAGACAGAAAACAAACCTTGGTCTGATCAAGATTACACACATGCATTTGATGTTAAATGGGAAGCAATCAGTGCAACAGATATAACTCCTTATTTAAAGGATTTAGCACAGACTAAAGAGGCCAAAGAACTTAGCATATCAAACTATGGACTTCTTATACAAGGAAATAAAAACCTAAACACAAGTTTTGGTGAAGTAGGTCTTGCTTTAAAAAAATACTTAAACACTTTCTTTAAAAGACCCATTAAAAGTATAACCTATTATAGTGATAACACTTTTGAAGAAATATTATTATAAAAATAATAAACTTACGAATATAAAATACATATATACATTAGGTGACTAAAGTAGTCACTATAAAAAACAAAATATATATTATGAAAAGTCTAGAAAACCTAGAGAACGAGTACATTGGAACACCCTTTGGAAAAACTGATATCGAATCAGTAGAATTAGTAGAAACTGTAGAAGTTTCAAAAATCCCAACAATCAAACAAACATTTATTGAAGTAGATTCTGAGAGTGATAATTTTTCAATCGAAGGAACCGTGATTACACCAAAGTATGTAACTAATTCGCTTAGACAAAGTAACTATGATACAGAAAGTGCATTATCAGAACTTGTCGCTAACTCAATAGATGCAGAAGCTGATATTATCAACATAGTTATTCCTTCTAAAGAAGAATTAAAATCAGGGAAAAAAGCAATACTTATTCATGATGATGGAGTAGGTATGACATTAGATCAATTAAAAAAATCATTTTCATTTGGTAGTAATAGAGAATATTCTATAGATGATATTGGACACTATGGTATTGGTATGAAAGCTGCAATGGCATATCTTTCACAACATGTAACTATAGAAACCAAAAGGAAAGATGATGATTTTATCAGTGTTGCAATTTGGGATATAGATAATGATCCGCTTAATAGAACGTTTCTTACAAAAAAGAATGATGATGAAAATTTTATTAGTGGTACTAAAATACAAATGTATTGCAAATGGGGCGATACTAAAAAGTCAAGACTTGAAGATTTCTCACATACACAACCTGCATATATTACAAAATTATTTGCAGCAAGATATTTCAAAGCATTGGACAAAATAAAAACAAGTCCAAATGGAGATTCACTTCCAAAAATGAAAATTTTAATAAATGGTTCTGATATTATTCCTTTTGATCCACTATATAGATTAGATAAAAATGTTAAAAACTTTAGAGAAGATATAGAAATATTGGTCGATAATAAAAAATACACTATAATTTTAGATGGGTATTATTTAGGATATGTCGAACCAGATGGTTTTGATAAAAGTATTAAAAAAAACGGATTCACATTTGATCGTCAAGGTGTTTATTTATTACTAAATGGTATATATATTCAAATCGGTGGTAACTGGTTAGGTTGTAGACAAGCACAACATGCTATAAATGCAACAAGAATTGAGGTTGATATACCAAAAGAACTTATTGAGTATTTTGGAATATCTATGAATAAAAACTCTGTTATAAACTTAAAAAATAGTAGTGAAGAAACCAGTTTAAGTACACATAGTGAAAAAAGTAAAGTAATTAATGCTATAAATATGATAGCAACTTTAGGTTTAAAAGCGGCAGCAGAACAATCCGATAAGGAAAAGAAAAATATCACCCTGGAGAAAATAGATCAAGCTAATGATTTAACAAAAAATTTAAATAAAAAAGTTAAAGATATTGGTTTGACAAAGCCATCAGAAGGTATAAATAAGCTACCAGAGACACTTAAAAAAACAACAACACCAAAAGGTGGTACAAAAGATAGACCAAGTGATTTAAAATATAATAAAGATTTATTTAGAATAGATCTTTTTGATGGAGAAAAATTAGGATCTTTTTGGAAGTTAGAAAGAGAGGGTAAAAAAACAATAATCTGTATAAACTCAAATCATGCATTTTATGATAAATATATCAATAGTGAAAGTAGTGCACTTATTATAGAGCTTTTATGTGCGATGGCGTTATCGGAACTAAATACATATACCGACGATAGTGCTCAAGATAATTGGGAAGAATTCTGGTTTAATGTTAGTAGATGGGTTAATAAATTTAATATTAAAGAAATAAAGTAAATATTAAAAAGGCCATATCAAATATGGCCTTTTTTTAATTATAACATATAACAACTATGGAACTATTTCACTTTGATATCGAAACGGCGGGCGAGTACAAAAGCTTCGCTGAGTTTAAAGCACACGACGAACGTGGTGCAAACCTTTTTGAAGGTAAATGGAAAAGAATGGGTTGGGATCAAAAGTTTACACTTGAAGATTCTTACTTAGACCAATCCGGAATAATGTCTACCTATGGTAGAATCTGCTGCATATCTTTTGGGTACGTAGATGGTAACGGTCAGAAACAGATCAGAAGCTTTCATGGTACTGACGAAAGATACATCGTTGAAAGCTTTAACGACTTACTAAAAAAGATTGGACAAAAAAGTTTTAATCTATCAGGATTCAGAATAAACTACTTTGACATTCCTTGGGTACTTCACAAACTACACAAATACGAAATCACACCTGCTGATATGATTCGTCCTTACGAAAAGAAACCTTGGGATATGAGAATCGTAGATATGGCTGATGATTGGAAACAAAAGTTTGCTTATGCTTTCTCGTTTGATGAAATGTGTTATGAGTTGGGAGTTGCAAGTCCTAAAACTAAAATGGATGGATCATTAGTACACGAATACTATCATGCTGGTAGACTGGAAGAAATAAAAGAATATTGTGAAATGGACGTTTCTTCTTCAATTGATGCTGGTTTAAAGTTGTACAAATAGAATATTGTCCTTATATTTGTAAAACAAACTTAAAACATATATTATGGGACGCATCAAAGACTTAGTTATCGATTTACAAAACGAATACGGATACGATTTAGAAAACTTACCAGAAGGATTCTCAATGGATGAATACTTAGAGATGAAATCAAAAGAAGTAACACCAGTTCTATTTTGTCAAACTATAAACGGAAAATAATATGATGTATTTTGATAAAAATGACATCTACTCCACAGTTATTGGTGTTGTCTTAGTAGCAACAATGGTATTCTTAGCAATATAATAATCCAAATAAATCAACAAAAGCAGTCGTTTGGCTGCTTTTTTTTGTTTTATATTAATATATAGATTATAGGAAAATAATCTGTAGAATAGATGGGAGAGAATACTGGCCTTAAAATAATTAGGCTTAAGACGAATGCACAGAACCTCGAAATGTGGATGGCGTACGAAGGAGATGGATTAGAGGCAATAGGACATATCTTTATGACCTTAGAAAACAACAAACGAATAAAATTCCTGGATGCTTGGGTTGACGAAGATCACAGGAGAAAAGGAATCTACAGAAAACTTTGGGAAACCAGATGGGAATACGTCAACGAAAACTACAAAGGTTATACAGTCTATGCTTGGTGCAAAGACGCTTCTCTCACACTTCTTATCGAAAAAGGATTCGAGACAGGAGAAATCGTGACATATGTTGAAAAGACAATAGAATAGGTAGCATATATTTGTATATATAAGTAAAAATAGCATATACAAAATCATGCCCGCAAAAGATAAGATGTTCTCTTTGAGACTACCAGAAAAACTTCTTGAAGAATATAGAAAGTTCTGTGACGAAAATTCGATAAACATTTCCAAAAGACTTAGAAAGTTTATGGAAAGAGATTTAGAAAACTGGAGAATAAGAAACCAAAAAAACAATAGTTAAATGAAAGTCGCGTTAGTTTGCATTGCAAAAGACGAAGACGAATACATCAAAGAATGGATCGATTATCACAAGAAATTGGGATTTGATATATTTGTTTTTGAAAATAATTGGCGTTGTAAAGTTGAAGATGATACCGTTACCGTTATTGAGTTTGATGGTGAACGAAAACAAATACCTGCATACAACACATTTATAGAAAGATTTAGATACGAATACGATTGGGCCGCATTTTTAGATGTAGACGAATTTGTCGTTTTAAAGAAACACGAAAATATAAAAGATTTTCTAAATGAGTATGATAGTGTTGAAAACGGAATCGCTATAAACTGGGCAATCTTTGGTAGCAATGGACATAAGGAACCTGCAGAAAATTATAGTTTATTAGAAAGATTCACAAAAAGACAGATTGATAAAAACCAACATATAAAAACAATTTTGAAGTTGAAACGATTTGGTGTAAAGATGGTAAACCCACACTATCCAAATGTAATGTTGAACGACACTAATCTTAATGAGGTTAGAGGACCATTCAACTTAAATGGTGATTTAGAGATTGCACAGATAAATCACTACTTCTGCAAAACCAGACCAGAGTTTAGAAAAAAGGTCAACAGAGGATGCGCGGACACGCACGCGAAAAGAAGCCTCAAGGAGTTTGAACCGCACGACAAAAATGAAGTTGATGATTTTCTAGCTCTGAATTATTCGTTGTACGGGAAATTCGGTAGATAGATTCTCGTAGTCGCGTTGTCTGCAAAAACCATATGTTTAGAATCGTCTCTTATTATGTACTGGTTAAGAATCTTATTATGATATCCTTCTGGTATAGTTTCTATAAATAGTCTAACATTCGTCAATCTCATATCAGAACCTAAGATACTACAATAGTCTCCTTCGATTACATACTCAAATGGAACGATTGTCTGAGAACCTCTATAAACATTGTGTAGTATTGTTGAAGGTGCTTGTGCTCCTTGATCCTCATCATAGATATCTCTCTTATAAATCCATTGAGTCAACTCTCTGTTTCTTTGATCTACATTAAGTGTATAGCAATACCAAGTATCTTCATCTAAAGCAACAACATCGTTTGTTGGATTTCCTTTTAAGTGATATCTATATTCAGTTGCATTTGCAGTAAATACAATGTCATCATTTACAATGTCTGCTTTCCAACCTAAAGAGTTTGTATCATCATAGTAGTGGAACAAGTTATATAACTCATCTTTTATATAATTCTGAAGTTTGAACCAAACATAGAATCCTATATTGTCGGATACTCTCAACTGAGCATCAAGGTTCTTGTATCTTACTGCAGGAGTTCTATATGCAACACTCGACATGTCGTAGTTGGCTCTAGATAAAATCGTACTTGAATTTTCTATAAGCTCTTTATCAATCTCAGCTAAGTATTCCAATCTGATTGGATCTTTAGTCAATGGTTTGAACTGATCTTTGTTGGCGATACTAGCTTTATCTTGAGCCATTTCAATCCCCATAAGTTCATCAAGAGTAGAGTTCTTTGTAAGATTTTTTAAAGTATCTGCAATTTCTGCTGTACCAGCTTTGACATTTGCTTTTTGACTGTATTTTTTCAAATGTAGTTTGTAGTACACCGCCGCATTGTTGAAGTTTCTAAACTGTTGTGCGTGATCCACTTGATACATTCTATTAAGATTACAGAAGTATAAAAAGTCTTCTTTAGAAGGTCTTCTTTGAGGTCCAAATATTTCTTTGAATGCTTGTTTTGTTATATGTACTTCCATTTGTTCAAATAGGTTCAAATCAAATTGATTCATTACTATCTGACTATCCGGGAATGCATTATTATCAACAGATACTTTTATGTTTCCTTCACATACTACATTGAATAGTTGATACTCATGCATTGTGTGATCTTGTCCTTTCTTATCTGGATCGGTACAAAAGTATATTGTCGCGTGTCCAAATACTTCCTGTGCGTCCGTACTAAGTTTAGTAAGAAGATCCATTGCCGTGTTTTGTTGGTATGGATTATAAAGTCCTGCTTTGTCCTCACTTGTCATCTTAGGAAGAGAACTTCCATTACCATCAGTTGCACATGCGTTTCCACCACCTATACCACTACCACCTAAGGTATTTCCTCCAGCACCAACATTTGCACCAGTACTAGCCACGAAGTTTCCATTAGCATCAGTATATCCTGTCATATTAGATTGACAACATTCTCTTATTCCCATAAGATTAGATTTAAAATAATCTTTACTCACGTTTTGAACATCACCTATTATATTGATATCTTGTATCGATATGTTTGCACCAGAGTTGTTGTGTATAGAATATTCCACCTGAAAGAATCTAATAGGATTTACTCTTGTTGTGGTTATATTTTCTTTTGTAAATAGCTCCCACTCAGACCATGTTCTTTCATTATCTTGTGAGTATCTGTATTTTATAACTGTACCAGATAGGTCTGATCCTGATATTGTTTCGATGTCTCTTATAGAGAATACCTTATAGATATAGGGTGCTTTCATTATCAAAGTCTTTCCTGGAGGAACTTGAACTACACTTCCATCATCAACAACTGTTCTATTAAGTTCACCTTCTATTAAATATTCTAAAAGTCTTATAGTTCCTATGGCAGAAGTTCCTGCTCTGACCCATTTAATATCTAAATAAAGTGGATCATTAGGATCGATTACAGGAAAGTTTTCAATGTTTCTATTTAAAGGAAGCCATGCACTCCAGTTATTTTTATCTCTCGATATTCTATAAAAGTTGTTCAAAAATCTCTCACTTGTCATTCCAAGTGTGTCGTATTGGAACTTTTCAAACTTAATTACATTAGCCAGATTGTCAAATGACAATATGTATTCACTTCCTATAGAAGGAAATGTAGGTGTGAAATTGTAATCACCAGATTGTGTCGCGCCAATATCAAACTTGTCGAATATTTGTATTGTTCCGTTTAGAAGATTAGACCTTTGTTGCATAGAGTATATATTAAAAAAGAAAATCTATTTAAAATATTTGTTAATAACTTTATTTATCCATATCTTTGTAAAACAAATAAAATAAGCAAGATGAATATTAAAGATAAGTTTTTAGAATTGACAAGCAGAACATACCCACACGGGACTGAGTCTGAGATCTTTCCTCTTTTAGGTGAAGGTCTTCAAGCTGACGAGTTCGGAAACTTGTTTATCAAAATAGGTGAAAGTGACGTTATGTTTACTGCTCACTTAGATACTGCTACTTCTGCTCTTACAAAAGTTACTCACGTATTCGAAGGAAATATAATCAAAACTGATGGTAAATCTATCTTAGGTGCAGACGATAAAGCTGGTGTTGCAATCATGCTTAATATGATTGAAAAAAACATACCAGGACTTTACTACTTCTTCTTAGGTGAAGAAGTTGGTTGTATCGGTTCTCGAAAAGTTGCAACTGTTCAAAAAGAAAATAAAATTGAAGGTATAAATAAAGTAATCTCATTTGACCGTAGAGGTAATAACTCAATCATTACTTACCAAAGTGGTGCTAGATGTTGCTCTGATACATTCGGATCTGCTTTAGCAAAAGCTTTGAACGATGTAGACTCTACTTTCAAATACGAAAATGACGACACAGGTATCTTAACCGACTCTGTTCAGTTTGTAAGTATCTATGCTGAGTGTACAAACATTTCAGTGGGATATCAAAACGAGCACACATTTTCTGAAAAACAAGATATCGAACACTTGACAAAACTTGCAGAAGCTTGTTTGAAAGTAGATTGGAATGCATTACCGGTAGAACGTGACCCAAAAACAACAGAGTACAAATCTTACGGATCTTCTTACGGGTCTTACGGTGGTTGGAGTCGAGGAGGATACGATGATGATGAATACGACTACGGCTACAGCAGATCAAAAGCTTCTAACTGGGGAAAACCAGTAGAGAAAATTGAGCCAATCTGGTTTTACGACAACAAGTACGGCTATGTTTCTAACATAGAAATAAACGCTACTACTAAAAAAGTTGTGAAAGTAGACCTTTGTAAAGACCGAAAAGAGTATGAAAAATCTCTTATTGAAGACTTGTTGAAATCTCTTGACATTGAATATATAAGTGTAGAGTGGGATGGTATGAACCTTACTGCTTACTACAAAAATGGTGAACACAAAACAGAATGTACTCGAAACGATTTGTTAGAGTTCTTACCAGAGTTAGATTACTCAAATGGAGGAGACTTAGGAGAGTACAAAGGTAAAAACGTGAATGACTACGCAGACAACTACGGATACTGCGACGATATTTGGGACTAAAATGAAAAGTGAGGATTTACCATACGATATAGTCTTTTTAAAAATGAGATTGGATTATGTAGTAGAGATTGAGGAGTATGAAAAGGCTGCTATCATAAAAAGATGGATTGATGAGCTTATGGTATTTTACGGCATAGAAGAGAAATATCATAAGACATCAAAATAATTTTGTATATTTGTAGACTAAAATGAAAAATATGAAAAATCTAAAAGAAATATACGAAGAAGGTAGAGACATCAGAGAATCTGAGATTCCTACTCATTGGATGGAAAGTTTCAACCAATTTATGTTTGGACAGACTTGCTGTGCAGAAACAAACGAAGATGGATCTATAAAAGAGTTCATCTACTACGGATGTGACTTTAGAATTTGGTATCATCAAAATAAAGAAGTGATTGAGAGAGACATCAAGATTGAACAAACTTTAAAAAAATAAGATGAAACACATAGTGATATAGAGTTATAAGTATATCATGATGTTACATGTTTTTAATATATACCATATGAACCGAATATATAAAATAGTATTTAACAAATCATCTTTTGAACTCGACAAAGATTATGAAAAGTTTTCCGAGCAAGAGAAACTAACAATATCTACTATGAGTCCCGATTCTTTTTTTGACTTCAATGATAAGGAACGATATACACTTTATCTTATATTATCTCCGTTAGACATAGAGAAGTATTCCAAGATATTAGACAACAACTTTATTGAACATAAATTAGAAGATGTTTCTGAAAAAGTGTTAGAGAACAAGCTATGTGTAGAAAGTTCGATTAAACCATTTGTGAATGCTTTAAATCGTTTCCGATGGAACACGTACAAAGTAAAACTCAACCAATGGATCTACGATAATCTTGATATTGACCTTGTTCTGGACAGAATAGGACAATGTGGTATGGATAATTTAAGACCAGTCGAAAAGAAATTTTTAAAAAACTTTCAAAATTAACAAATATTACTTATTTTTATTAAAAAAAACTAACAATGAAAACTAAACTAAAATCAATCGCTCAATACTTTGGACAAATCTACGCAGACTTTATTATCCATAGATTATCAAAGTGTACTAATCTTGACGAATACGAACAGCTGATGTACCAAGGTGTACTATTAGATTATTGCTTCGTAGAATACTTAGACATTTATTTAGACTAAAATGAGACTTTTTTTAGACGATATCCGCTCAGCAAACATGGCACACAACTCTTCTAAAGGGTTAGGAGACTCTTATTCTAAAGATTCTGACTGGACTATTGTTAGAACTTACGACGACTTTATAGACGTTGTAAATACGAAATTCGACGACATTGGCTTGATCTCTTTTGACCACGATTTGGCATGCTTTGATGTAGATGGAAACGAAATGACTGGAAAGAATGCGGTTGACTATGTGATTGGATACTGCTTAGATAATAACAAACCATTTCCTAAAAGCTGGTACGTTCACTCTGACAATACTAGTGGTCGTCAAAATATCATTGGTGCAATCACTAACTACTTAGACAAAGTAGAAGGTATTACATACCCAGATTTCAGAGTATACCACAAAGGAGTCGTAAACGGTCAAGCATTATGAATTTTATAAAATCATATCTTGTTTCAAGAATAAAGATTATGTATAAGAAGAACGAGAATCTTGGTGATTCCAACTTTCTTTATTTAGACAAACCAATTGATGTTGATGGTAAAAGAAAAGTGGATAGATTAAATCAATGGTATCCTTTTTGTCATGAAGAACTGGTACATTCTGGTTGGCACGACCTTTCAGGAAACATACTTAAAGAAATCTATATCTCTATGAGAGACGGTAAGTTTTACGGTTATAAAACAATAGAGGGTAGAAAATATAAACTAAGAAGAAGATGCTCAAAGACATAACATTTCAATATAACGGTGTTTACGTAGACTATATCTATACTTATGATTGTGAAAATTATGGGTGTGATGAATACGGTATATGTAGATGTGCGAGTATTAAAAATGAGTGTATTGAATCGGTAGATATTTCTTTGATAGTAAAAAAAATATACGATGACTTTTTTGAGCAAGGTAAAGCAGCCAATAGAAACAACACAATCAACGAAGTTCTTTATGGTATTGGAAAAGACATAGACATCTATACAATAGATAGAATTATTAGATCCTATAAGATATGGGAAAATGAAAACTGGGATATCGAAGTTGAAGGTGGATACTATGGACAAGAAGTAAACGATGTCAAAATAAAAGAATCTGTTGCAGACAAGATTGAAGAAGAACTTTTGATAATATTTTCATTACCTAGTTTAAAAGAAAAGATTGAGTATCTTTTGAAAGTAGAATATGGTAAGATTCTTCCAGAGATTACCGATTGTAACTATAAATTTATTACAATTGACAAAGACGACATTATATTTGGTACTGAAAAGCATTTAGATAAAGTAATGAAAAAAGACTTAGATTTTTATTCTGATAAAAACTATAATGGTATTAGAGGGATTGTAAAGAAGTCTGGAGACAAATGGCGAGTGATTGATGGATACCATAGAATATTCAGCACAAAATGGCCAAAAGTAAAAGTATTAGTAGCCACCAAATAAATCAAAAAGTCGAAGATTTCTCTTCGACTTTTTATTATTATTCTTCGAACCATTCAGGATTAAACATCTTTTTTCGATGTATCCACACCTCTGACATTCTATCCCATATTCTAGCAAGTCTGTCTTCATACATCTGCTTCATATCGTCTTCACCTTCGTCAGCTATTCTCTCTGTATTAGGTATAAGGTCGTTTTTCAATTTTTCTATCAACCCAGATAGAAGATTCATCTCGTCTAATCTTTTATGATATTCAAAGTCAGATATTTCGTCTTTTCCTTCTTTATCGTATTCCATACCTAATATCTTAGCATCTCTTGGACTTAGATAAATATCGGCTTTAGATTTATAAACAAACACGTTAAATACCTTAGGGTAGTTTTTATCAGTCAGTAAGTCCCACTTCATCGCACCTACTTCTTCCCAATCTTCGTTCTTGCCGTTGACGACCGTATACCAGGTCGCGTCCCTGTTTATCATCTTGATGTAGTCGTCGTCTTTGTGGTAGTAGCTTGTCTCGATGCTGCTACCGTCCGGCTCTATCTCGTAAACGCCAAGCACCGCGTTTCTCTTCAGTATGTATTCGTCTTTGTCATCAGAATATACACAGTCGTCTATGTGTAGATATTCGTCTTCCCATTCGGAATAGTAGATGTTATCATCGTCTTCTGGAAACCATCCTGTATGTTCTCTTCCTGATCTTGGTTCTATATGAACTGATCTATCATCATAAAGCCAATTTTGATAAGCGTCAGACCAAACCGCATCCTGCTCTGGAATCTCTTCGCCATAGTATTCAGACCATTTTCCACCTGTTATTTCCGTGTAGTCTCCATCAGTATCTTCTAATAGATACTGACCTTTGTTTCCGTCTTTTTCTGTATCGTTGAAAAGTTCTCCTGTCTTTGGATTAAATCTTTTGAGTGTATCCATATAAGGATATTGATCGTAGTCCTCTACTTTCACTTTGACAACAATATCACAATTCTTTTCTTCACCATTGAAGGTTATGTTTGAATAGCTGTGGTGGTTGTTGTATGTTTTATAAGCCCAACCATTTTCTTTTGCATAGTTGGTGAACTTTAAAACATCCGATTGCAGTATTGTATATTGTCTATCCATGAAATACTCAATCTCGTTTGGTCCATCATTTCTGTCTAGCTTCCATATAAGAGCTCTTCCTATTACTTTATCATCTTCTAAAAGAACTAAAAGTCTACATACCTCAGGATTCTTTGTATATATTTTAAAGTATTTCTTCTTTCTAGCCATACAAGATTTTCCTAAATCTCCTGCCATTTCTTTGTAGTTTTCCCACCAATAGTATTTTTTAATATCTTTACCATCAGCTAATATAAACTTTTCGTTTACTTTATCTTCTAATCCTTTGAATGCGTTAACAAACCTCTCAATATCAACATCTGAATACTTACCTGGGAATATCTGTCTCACAAGTCTTCCTATTTTTATAGGGTTTCTCGATTGTTTCCAGAAATCCGGCTCATTGTTCTTTAACATGGTTGAAATATTTATTGCAAAAGTATCAACGGCCGGCTCCGCAATACTCTTCACGAACTCTGGATCACCATGATATATGTCACCTAGTTTTTTGATTGCGTTTCTTATCGTGATGAAAGTAAGTTCACCTTCTTTGTCGCTTTCATCTAAAAACGTCGCGTCAGGTTTTATATCCTGTCCTAGCTGAGCTATTAAATCTTTAGATATTTCACTATCAATTTTTTGAAGTCTTTTGAGTATCTCTGGAGATACGTAGAGTGTAGACTCATTAAGAGCTCTTTCTAATATGAAGTTGTTATATTTTGATATCATTTTAATTTTTAATAAAATTTTATTCCTGTAATCTTTGTTGCAAAATTGTAGTATATAGTTCCTAATTGAGATTTTCCGGTTAATGCATCGACACCACAACAACCATCAATTGCCGGAGAGTTCATTTTTGAAAAGCTTTCCACAAGTGTTCCGTTTGATGTTATCACGTTGTTGATTATTGTCATTGTTCCTCCTATATAGGTTTTTACATTTATATTCGTTACGTCACCACTCACCTGATCTCCGGCTAGACACCATCCTGCATAAAGTTCTACCCTAACATCGTTGTTTATACTTATTCCATCTAATTCCATTTGTTTGAAGTTTATAACTATAGATTCACCTAATCCGTTTCCTACGTCATCACCTGCTTGGTAAAGGTATGAGTTGTTTATGGTTCTGGTTGAATTCGGTGTTTTATATTGACCTTGTCCACAACCTACTCGTTTGTAATCTTCTACAGTTCCAGTATTCATAAAGAATGTTGCCGAGTCCAAATCTCTTTGGAAGTCATCCGACCTGTACTGATAGGTGACAATCATGTAGTCAAAAGGTAGTAATGGATTCATTATTCCGTTAACTTTTAATATCCTCTTTGAGATTGAATCGTAGTTTATGTTTATTTCTTCTAAAGAAAGAGCTCTGTTGTAAACGGAAAGTGTCATTAATCTTCCATTCATGTAAAACGAGCTTCTACCTCTTCCCACGTAAAGATTATTTGTACCAAAATTAGAGGTTCCAGTTCCTTCAGTAACGGTCCTCATTCCAGGCATGTGTATTGTATCAGACTTTTCCAATTTTGCTATGTTGTTTACTTCTATGAACCTGTTCGTTTCTGTTACGGATATACTCCAGTTATTCCCATTTTTTATACCAACCGCGTTGTACCATCCTCCGTTCGCTGTCGCTCCGTTTATTCCCATGTTTGATTGTTTTACCAAAAAACTGGCTGTCACAGATATGTACTGTGTCGAATTTTCTCTTCCACCAAACCAAACAACTCCGTCGTTATTGTATCCGAGTTCCCATCCGTTTGACACCGTTATTGTGCTATATCTAGAAGCGATGATACTTGTTGGTGTTTTGAATTTGTTCACATAGAACCAGGTAGAGACCGTCACGTCAGTCAGTCCCGTCATTTCTGGAGTGTTTCCAAAGTTTATATAATCGTCTATTCCGTCAAACTCTATGTTTCCGTAAAAAGTTCCTATTCCGTCCAGATTACCGGGATTGTACCAATATGTTGAGTAGTATGGTGTTAGATGATATGGTGTGAAGTTGCTAAAAGTTGCACCGTTTATAGATCCTGTTGCATTATTAGTGGAAGGACTTTTGGATGTGTCAGCAAAATCGACAAATAAACTATTACTTCCGTTTTGAGTATATCGCAAACTTTTTTTTGCATAAGACTCTTGCTTAGCTGCGTCTATATGAAATACTAATCCGTCCAATACTATTCCTCCATAAAATGATGTTCTTCCTGCCATTATGCTTTATTATTTTTATTATATATTCTTGTTATTTCTTCCGGAGTAAGAGTCCTTTTCCACATAGCTAGTGATGATATTTTCCCGTTAAAAAATGCTCCTAACCCAATTGTTGGATCAAATCTTGATCCAATGGTTATATACTCAAAAAAGGAATTCAATAGTACATCTGTAGCAGTACCTGAAGTTGTTGATTGTTTTTCACCGTTAAGATATATTGCATAAATATTTGACTCCCAATTTATTATTATATTATTCCATTTGTTTCCACTTATTGTTATATTAGTCACCCCAGTTCTTTTGGCAGTTGTTCCGGTAATTGATGTTGCTAGAGTTATTACTTCATTGGTTATTCCAGTTGTTGCGGAACCTAAATAAAGGTCTAATCTATTCAAATTTGAATCTCTTATTTGAAAAAGTGCACTTCCGCCGCTTGTTGCATTTATATCACTTGTTGTTTTAAACCAAATACTTGCACTATACATACTAAAAGTCGTGCTGATAGTTCCTTGTATATTATCTCCTTTACTGGAATTGAAAATAATACAACCGTTTTTTTCAGTTGAAAAATTACTTGATTTTGTATATATTATATCGTTTAGTGTTGTAGAATACATATTATATCCATTTTCCATAAGATTTTTTACGGGCTCTACTCCTGTTAGTAATTGTTGTATAGTTGGTTCTGTACCATCTACTAAATCAACTCTTGGATAAACAAAAGATTGTGTAGCAGTCACATCATCCGAATAGAAAAGATAAGTTCTAAGTAATGTCTTTGAGGCGGTCCCTGCCCATATCCAATCACCAACAACAAGGTTTCCAACTTTACCACCAGCTCTTGTCCATATTCCCGAATCTTGATGATTGTAGTTAAGAGGTAATCCATTTACATCAGAACCTACTATAAAAGAAGCGGTTGGACTATTTGTTGGCCAAACATGACCTACTACAAGAGTCCATACATCTAAACCTCCTAAAAGAGGCGGACTCACATTTAAAACATTACTTGGTATTGAATTAGGTGTATAATGGAAATAAGAATTTGAATTTGTTAAACCACTGACTTTTGATCTTGCATCTATTGGTGCTGAATTTTTATCATATGAGTAAAATCCTAAATAGAACGAACCAGAAGCTGATGGACCTATTGTCATTCCATTTCTTTTGGTCCAAACAGAGAATCTATACATCTTTGTTGGATCTATTGAGAATTGAGATCCATTCCATCCACCATCTCCAGAACTTGTTAATGAAGTAGTTCCAGAAACAGTACGACCCGATATACTATCCATCGAATTAGATATCCAAATAACTGATTCTGTGTCAAATGGATCAACACCATCAATTCTTATATTTTCATCACTACTTCCATTTAGACTAAATCCATTTGAACCATATATTAATGAATTTGAAGATATCCCATTTGACCCTGTAGTCCATACCGAATAATTAATCATGTTTGGGGAAAATGATTTCTTATTCGCAAAATCTACATAGAATGCCAAACCATCATTTACAAATCTGCCACTACCTTCTAATGTACTCATAAGTATATTTTAATTTTATTACAGATTATATATTAAATTTTGTCAGTCAAAAAAGATTCCTTATCTTTGATATATGAAAAATATTAAAGAACCATTTGTTATGATGTTGATTGGACCTACACTTTCAGGTAAGTCTACTTATATAAGAAATAACTATCCAAACGTGCAAGTTATTTCTCGTGACGAAATTGTTATGGAAGTATTTGGATCGAGAGACTACAACTTGGCATTCAAAGAAGTTGATCAAAAAGAAGTTGATAGAGTTTTGGCTACAAGATTAAAAGATGCAAACGACTTAAAGACCAGCGTAATAATTGACATGACTAATATTACCGTTAAAAGAAGAATGGCTACATTAAGAAACTTCGACAAAGACTTTTCGAGAATTGCTGTAGTATTCCCAATCCTATCAGAGGAAGAATATTCAAAAAGAAATATCGACCGTAACGCTAAGGAAAATAAATGGATTCCACCATTCGTAATCAAATCAATGATTGATTCATACCAAGAGCCAACTTTAGAAGAAGGTTATAATAGAATCATTATACTATAAAAGAAATGAATACAAAAGAATTATTGACGAAACTATCAGATTCAGTGACCGCATCTGGAAAGAAACTGAGTGAGATTGGAGGAAAAAATTATTCTCTGAAATAAAAAAAATAGCCGGATAGATTTGTCTACCCGGCATTTCTTGCGTATATTTGTAGAAAGAAAAACAGATATATGAACTTAGACCAAACATACACGATTGATTTCAACAACTTGTCATTCTATGACGGAGACTTCAAAAAATCAGATGATTTCAGTGATTTAATCTATGAAAATGATGGTTCGGTTTGTAGAGAAGAAGAATGGATCTGTTTCAACCCTGCAGGAAACGATGATGTTTTTATCACTATCGAATACACTCTAAACTTGAGTGGGTATTTTGACGAATGTCCTGGTGATCGTTGGACTCCACCTGCGTCTGATTTTTGTTTAGACGAAGCAGTTGTTTCTATCAACAGATTTCTTATCGATGATGTTGAAGTAGAATTGTCTAAAGAAATGGAAAGATTTCTTGAAGGTATGGTTGAGAAAAAAATTGGAATGTA
>ENA-OSIY01000657-OSIY01000657.1-marine-metagenome-genome-assembly--contig:-NODE-657-length-19130-cov-7.016323_pt1 | contig 19130 bp, 30 predicted proteins | sample MGYA00237884_ERZ534233 | MGnify/ENA primary metagenome ERZ534233 (study PRJEB26412, sample SAMN06343840) | marine metagenome | isolation source: estuarine water | place: USA: Columbia River Estuary... | reverse complement strand
TCTCTAACATTTAAACTAGCTCCAACCGATATAATTAAATTTGAAGGCTGAATGGATAAAACATTTAATACTGTATCAGCACTAAACTCAATAGTAGCTCCTGATAGAACTTGAAGTCCTACTATAGTTGTATTCTCAAAACTTATGTAAGGAATCCTACTCGCTTCAGGTGCAATGGTATTACTTGGAACGATTAATATATTTTTAGCCATGTAAAAACTTTTCTATTAACTTATAAATACTACAAACTTGATTTATGTTTCATAAAAATTATATTCATTTTTATAATTAAATTTATTATAATTTATAAAACAATAAATAATAGAACATATATATTAATGATTTTAAAAAACCCTACCAGTAGAATTTCAATTGTAAATTTACTATCCGATTTTATCTTATCCAAGATACCTGATAATGAAGACACCATAATTAGTGTTATTGATTGTAAAAACTTTTTTGTAGTCAAAGGAAAAACTTCCCATAAAGAATTATTAGACACTCCCAAAATAGTTGATGAATTTGTAACAAAATTTTCAAAACATATTGGTGATTATAAAGTAACTCATACAATAGATTTAATTGAATACAATTGTAAATTCAATAAACTTAATAATATAACTTTAACATATCATAACACTTCAAATTGTTCATACCATTATTCTCAAATAGATGCATACAATACCAAAAAATCATCTTATGATTATTCTTCTTATTTAAAAGAAATTACTGATGAAGAATTAACTTTCACATCAGAATTTCCTCATGGGTATTCCTTGAGTCAAGGAAGGTCTTTATACTATTACGGTAAACATATCATGTATAATATTCCAACCAATTACCCAGTATCAACATTAACATTCAAGTTATCAACTGATAAAGATGATGAAGGTGATTACAAATTTTCCGTAACTAATAATAATTTGAATACTGAAGATGATTATTTGAAATCAGTTATTTTAGATGTATTTAATTTTGATTTAAGTTGGATTGAATCTGAAATGAAAAAAGTGGATTGGTATAATGAAATACTCAACCCACTTGAAGATTATTCTTTCTTAACCGAAAGAGTAAAAGATTTTATTATTATTTAAATAATCCCATTTTTTTTCCTGTGTTCATTAACAATGACTAACGCTTCTGTTAATTCATTATAGTCTCTTTCAGGAGCATATAAGAAAGATTCATGTGACTTATCATTTCCTTCAATAATTAAAAGAGCCGGAATCATATCATTATCTGTTATTTCTGCAAATATATCATACTCTGATTTATATTTGTCTATATCTCTATCATGAAATTCAATTCCTTCATTCTTCATCATGTCTTTGAAGTCCTCGCAGAATGGACATCCTTTCATAGTGTAAACTACAACTGATAAATCTTTCATTAGTTAGATATTAAGCTAAGGACTTGGCTAGGTGTCATTACTCCAGATTGAGAAAATACTTCCTTACCTTCCTTAAATATTTTTATTGTTGGTACGCTTCTTATTCCCAACTCTCTTGAAAATTCCATATCAGATTCAACATCATATTTATAGATACCATATGATGGACTCTCTGATTCTTTAATTAAAGATTCATTAACTCTTTCTAAGTTAGATAACATTACTTTACAAGGTCCACACCATACGGCAAATAAATCAAGTACAAAATTTTCCCCTTCTTGGATTTTTTGTTTAATTTGTTCTGTTGTTAGTTGTTGCATTTTTATATTGTTTTAATAATTGTGATATGAACAAATACAATTCATTATATTGTTCAACTTTATAATAAATAGTCAAATTTGAAATTGTGTCTGATTGTAAAATATCTCGGATTTCAATGAATAAAAAAAACTTTTGTTGGCTTTTAAAAATTACTGATTCAAATTTTATAAGCCCACTTTGATTAATTGATGATTTTTCATAAACTCTTGAGAGTTTCTTTTCATTCAAATACTTCAAAAACTCCCCTTTTAATTCATGGCAAACCATGACTGAAAAGATACCATCTTTTGATTCTAAATTTTGTATGTATTCTGGTTTGTCCATTAAAAATTTATTTCAACTGCGAATGAGGAATTATTATCAATATTTTTATATTTCCATATGAGATTATTTTCAACCCAATAAGAGTCTGAAGTTAGAGTTACCCCATTCTTACACTCTTTAATGATTTTTACGGTCTCAAATCTTTTATCGTTAATACAAGATAATACTTGTTTATCTAATTTAAATAGAACATCATTCCATTGTTCATCTAGTCGGCTATTATATTTTCCAAGTGTTTGGTATCTTTCAAGTATAACTTTATTATCATTTTTTATTAAGCGATATTCAATGGTTGCTCTTTCATTAGAATTAATTGAATCTTTTCTTAATGAAATTATTATTGTTCCACATTTTCCAATATATGTTTTGACACAATTTGATTGTATTGAACTTTCTTCATTATAACTTGAGGTATCATTTAACAATACAGGAAAATATGTATCTATTGGTTTAGATATTAGTTTACACATATATTCAGGATAAATTCTTGTATAAACTCCATTCTTATAATATTGTAATTTATCTGACCAGTCTAAATGTTCTTTTCGGAAATCTTCTTTACTATCAACAGAATACCATTTTAAATCATCTTCTCCGAATACTTTTAATTCAGTATACATTCTTATGTGGTCATAAAAGGAAAAGCTATCTAAATTCTCATGTACGAATACTTGTTTAAATAAACTAAACACTCTTTTTAATTCTTCAGTTGATAAAATCTCTGTAAATTCTTCAGGTATTAATTGAATACTTATTTTAGAATTTAATAAACTTAATATAATATCATCCTCTTGATTTATCCAATTTTTCCCAAAAAGTTTTATTGCGCTATTATATAATTGAATGTTTAACCCACTGCAAGTGTGTAAAGCTTTTTTTAATTTCTTACCTGAAATGTTTTGATGACACATAAAAGCATTAATCAATCTATTGTCCTGTTTCTTTAATATTTTTCGAATTTCTGGCCCCACTAAAATGTTCGCGTAGATACCAAAATTATTTGGATATTTTATCCCTCTTTTATTCAAATAAAATCTGAATAATCTTTGGCTAAAATTAAGTTCCTCAAAATTAATCCGTTTGTCAATCTCAAACATAAAACTAGAAAATGCATTCATTACTTCATTGAATGAATCATCTGAGAAACAAGATATACTATTTTTTAATGTAGCTTTAAGCATACTTAATGGGTCGTTAAAAAATACATTTCTTCTTATCCTTTTATTACATTTTTTCTTTTGATACTCATGAATATAACCAAAATAAACATCCCCTGTTTTTGTATTAACTGAAACATAATCTACATTTTTACTAAATTTAAACCATGAATTACCCGCTCTTCTATTCTTAGACCCCCTGAATACTTTAAGAGACACTTTATCTTCATTTTTTTCAACGACAACCATCACATAATGTTTCGTAACTGAATACATGGGATTACCATAATTCTCTATGTAGGTTTTTTCATCTGTGAAGGTTTTATCCAAAATAAATAAAGGATGTTTCTCTGTTGGCGGAGAATAATTTGTAAACATAAAATCTTCTTCCTTTGTTAAAGAATTTAGATTAATAGGTAATGTATCTTTATAAACAATACTTTCGTATTTTTCAAAACTTTTCTTATATATCTCTTGTTTCATCATTGCAAATATAGGTAAAATAAAAATGGAGAACAATAAGTTCTCCATCTTTTTAACAATAAGATTCTGCTAGTTCCCATAAACTGGTGTTAACCTTGTTGATGTTAGAGAAGTTTTTCAACTCCTTCATTGAAACAACCCTTCCTTTTTTTGAATTATACTTCATTCCACCACGAACGAACTTCTCTTGGATTACATTGAAGGTCTTCCAAACACTATTTCCAATATCTCCATCTCTTTCAGGTCGTAAGAAATCTTCAATCTTAATGTTAGGAATCGATCCTTTCTCCCAACGAATCATTGCTGATTTGTTAACGAAGTCAACCAACTGCCCTTCATTTAAAAATGTGGATTCCATCTTACCTACAGACCTCTGAACGATTGGTAATCTTTCAGCAAATTGATCTGTGATTTGTCTTACAGTACTCAAGTCAAAATTCATGTGTCTAACAGAAATTGCGTCTGCAATTGATGTAGGAACGGTAAGTCCGTTGGAACATACCAGTCTGTGAAGTCCTGAGCTCACAGAGAAGGCACTAATGCCATTGTGTGAGTTCCTTATCACCGCCTCAATCAAAGAATCTCCTACTTGAGGAAGTTCCCCGTTACGAAGGCGAAGCTCATGTTGAGCAAATTGACCTCTACCTACTTGTTTGGCTGAATAAACTTTCCAACCTGCGATATCAAAATTTTCCACAACTTCAATCGTTGGAACGAAGGTGTACTTATTAGACATTTTTGGGTCGGGACTTGTAGCGAATACTGAAGGAGCGATTTCTTGTAGTGTTTGTATTGATAACATATTTTATTGTTTAGAACACAAAGATAAGTTTATTAATTTGAACCGCCAAATTAATTTAAACAAAAATATCCATTTTTAAATTTAACGAATACTCTATCATCTAAGAATTCTTCTTTTGAATGGGTTTCTTTAATTGACTGGCCATTCAATACCCTACAGATATCATTTAATTGTTTTTGCGTGAGAGAAGCGTCTTCTCCTTTTTCATGATTAGTATATGCAACCTCTTTAATTTTGTTATAAAATTCTTCTTCTTTATCTTTTGGGACTAAATTAAGAAGGTCTTTCTGATTTTCTCTGAAAAATTTTACAAGGTTATTCATGTATATCTCAACATCAACACTCATATATTATAATTTTAAGATTAATAATTATTCTTGTAAGTCCCACATTCCACCACCCATATCACTTCCTTTATCTTGAATGGACTGAGGTACTTGAACATTTTCACTTCCTTTAAGATTCAAGAAATATAGGTTTGGTAAGTCTGCAACACACTCAGGAATTGTTTTAAGTTTTGGATTATTAATTAATGCCAAAAATCTCAACTTAGGTAATGTACAAACAGAATTTGGAATACTATCAACACAATTGTCTAATAAAATCATATTCAAGTCTTTAAATCTTCCTATTTCTTCAGGAATTTTTACAAGAACATCACTTTTGTTATCTCTATTTTGAATTTGGAATTCTTTTAATGTATCAGGTAAACTTCCGATTAAATCATCTAAACCATATAATGCAATAAATTTACCTATCGCTCCGTGACTAAAACTATCAATAACCAATTTTTCTCCTCCTACAGTTAATCCTTTAGCAAACTCAGGTTTAAAGAAATCTTTTAATTCTGCCATTGGCCCATTAAGTAATTGAACCAAATCTTGTTGACGGTCATCTTTGTCCATGAATTGATTTGATGGAAAATGGAACTGATAACGATTTTTAGGCAATCCTGTAGTTGGAGATATATCTGTATCATTAGGGTTAAATATAACATATAATGGGCCATCCTTAATATATCTTTCAAACCATGAAGCACCAGGTGCAGATGTACACCACCTTGTTTCTTGGTTATTACCACCATAGAAACATGCAGCCTCTTTACCAACTGCTCCCTTATCTTTAATTTCAATTACTTTCCAATTATCACCATCATACATTAATTTAGCGCCAGGATGAACAGGAGCAGTTTTTCTTTCGGTCTTAGTTGTTGTTGCCAACGTTAAATCAAAATCTTTAACAGCATCGTACAATAAATCAGGAGTTAATTTATTAATATCTCTAGCTTCAGATGGTAATTTTCCTTTGAATCTATCAAACTTCTTAAGGTCATCTGTAACTTTATACAAGTCCTCCATGAAAGTCGATTTAACCTGCTTAACTTCTTTGTCATATCCATTATCACCAAGTTGTCTTTCAGTCTTTGGAGTTAAATAATTTCTAATTATCCATTGAACATACTTACCAGCTTTAACTTTTTCTAATTCTTTTGAATCAGCAGTTTCAACATCAATATTATTTAATCTTGTTGTTGGATCCGCAGTAACCAATTGGATAAACTCTTGTTTAGTCAATTTTGGTTTACTCTTAATGCCTTCTTTATCTTTAGAAGGTTTGGTCAAAGCATTGAACAATACCTCGAATCTTGACTGCTCTAGTATTACTGATTTTAATAACGACGTGAATTTCATCTATGGTATTTTTATTTAATAAATATCTTGTCAATACAAAAATAACTAATAATTCAATATCAACAGCTCTTCTCCCATATTTTGTTTCACATTTTTTTTCGCGGCAGCAGCTTTAGCAAATTCTTTACGTTCCCACCTATACTGATTTTCAGGAAACCAATCATGTAATTGTGGAAAATCATAATATGATAGACTAAACTTACCCTGAATCCCATTAAGGACATTTGCAAGCCTTTCATGGTCTTTACTATCAAAATCATGGTTAGAATAATAATTCTCGGTTTTCCAATAGGGTGGATCCAAATAGATATATGTAGATTTTGAATCATATTTGTTAATCACCTCAGCAAAATCCATATTCTCCACATCTGTAATTTTAAGGAAATGTTCCACCCAATCAGGTTTGCTTAGCTTATCCCTAAATGAGAGGTATTTAGACCTGTATTTTCCCTTCAAATCAATAAACGATGAAGTCTCAGGCTTACTACCTGAAAAGACCTGTGTGAGGACGTAAGCGTACTTAGCGGCGACCTCATAGTCATAAGGTTGTAGGGTGACATTAGGTGCAAATATTTCAGCCTGAAAACTGACAAATTGTTGTTTCATTTCAGGAGGAGTAATACTAACCCCAATCTGTTGAACAGATATTGCATCTAACGCTCTTTGCAATTCAGATGGATTCTGAGCACATTGAAATAAATTATAATTTAAAGGATTAAAGTCGTTATAAACAACTTTCTTTAGATTTGGGTATTGACTCAAATCCATATTAAAGAAACACCAAAACATTCCACCGAATGTTTCAACGTATGTTTCCATGTCTTGTGGGTAGAATGGAACTATCCATTTACCGATGCGACTCTTGCCACCAATATAACTCATTGCCATAATCTATTTTTTTCTATATCTTTTTTTATTATTAATTATTTTAATCACTTCATCAAATATAATTTTTTTTCTTTCAAGAAACAAATTGGTTTCGGAATAAAACCCTTCATATATTTTTTCTATGTCTGTCATCCCCGCCCACCCAATATATTTAAATTCTTTATCTTTAGGTCCATATAATTTATTAATATTAGTACCAAAAAGTATATTCATTCTTTCATTTAATTTATTTAACATATCTAACGAACCCCCAACTATTCTTAAATCACCTCGTTTTGTGCCATCTCTTTTATCAAAACTTGTTCTTATACATCCATCACCATCAAAATATCCTCTCAAAAAATGTTTTTCCAATTTTTCATCAATATTAGGATATTTCAATGTAAAAGTTTTATTCGGTGTTACGCCTAACTTAATCAAGTCAATAACCATTTTTTTACCTGAAAATCCAACCTCACACATCTCCCTTTGGCCATGAAACCAAATATCCGTTTCACCATCAACATAGTTAATTAAAGATTCTAATATATGATTATCTTTAGTATGTAATTTTAATACTAATTTATATCTAGATTTTTCATTATCATAAATTACTGACCCATCAGCATAAATAAATCCCAAAAAATATGCTTTATCCTCCGTATCTATTTGTTCAAAATAATCCTCATTATAATTCTTTTTTCTCATAATACTCCTTTACTAATTTTTGAATAAATTTGGAAATACTAACCCCCTCCTTTTTCATTTTTTCAAAAAAGTATCGGTCAATACTAATTCCGTACTTAACTTTTTTATCTTCATTATTTTTATTAGGTCTACCTATCTTTGCCATATGTTATAAATATCACAAAATATAGTAAAAGTGCGTTATAAAGTAAAATTATTTACAAATATATTTTGATAAATTATATTTAAAATAAATCAAACAATATGTCAGAAAAAGAATGTAAATCTTGTAAAGAAAAAGGGCCAGGAAGTTTTCAAATAGGTACTATAATATTAGGAATTTATATTTTATTCTCCGCAGGTTACGGAACAGTACAAATAGTTAAAGAAATAATTAATTTCTTTAAGTAGTTCTTTCAAACTTAACGTGTAGTTTAACATACATATCCCCTCCATTATATCCTTTTCCTTTTAACCTTAAAGGTCTTGATGAATCAAATAATTTTGGTGAAGACATTATAAGGTCTCCATCTGGATGTGGTATGTTGAATTTATCTTGTTGTACTTCATCTAAGTTAAGATATTGATTATAAATCAAATCATTATTTATTTTTTCATACCCATCTTTAGATACCATTTCAATTTGTATTACCAAGTCACCATATTCTCCATTACTAAAATCACCTAAATTTTGTAGTTTAAGAAATTGTCCATCATCGGCTGCGTGAGGAATATTAATTCTAATTTCTTGGGATTGGGTTTTTGTTCCTTTACCTGAACAATGATGACATTTATTTATAATAACTTGTCCTTTACCACCACAACTTGAACATGTAGTTCTTATTTGTTGTACCATGAATCCAGTTCCTATTGTTCTTATTTGGAATCCATTACCTCCACAAGTTCCACAAGTATTTGTATCTCCTCCCGTTCCTTTACAAACATGACATCCATGTTCTCTAAAATAGTTAATTGTTTTTACGGATGCTTTATAAGATTCTACTGGACTTATTTGAGCTTTAATTATTTTATCAGGTGTGGATTTTCTTCTTGGTTGGTGTTGATGATTTCTAGCATTGAACATCTGAGTAAATATATCTTCAAATGGAGTTCCTCCGTATGGATTACTCTTCCTATTATCGTATTGAGCTCGTTTATCTTTATTACCTAAAACATCATATGCCTCAGCAATATCTTTAAATTGTGCTTCTCCATTGGGATTTACATCAGGATGATACTCTTTTGAAAGTGTTCTATAACTTTTTTTTATGTCTTCTTCTGATGATTGCTCTTCAACTTTCAGTATTTTGTAATAATCTTTCATATATGGTAAACTACATTGTAGTATTATTTAAGGATAAACTAAAGAAAAAGATAATAAATAAGTTTGTAACATTAAAGAATGCTAAAGATTTCTATGGGAAAAAATTATCAATATCTAATGATGTTATTTTTGAAGTTGTTGTTGAGAATGGTCATCCTTGTAAATATGAGATAGGTATTATTGAAATGAGCTCAAAACAAAGTGTTCCTGTTTATGTGATTGATGAAATGGGTAGAAGTAGTAAGGTTAAATTGGAGGATGAAGGAATGACATTATTGCAAATAAGTCAGTATAAAAAAGAAGAAACTATTTTTGATATACAAAGAGATAAGAAAATTCTTACTCAAGAATTCATTAAAAGATATTTGAAGTCTGATGGACTAAAAATGTTATCTGTACTCAATAATAAAATTTTAGTACAAAATGATGATACCCTCAATTTATTTTCTTGTAAGAATGAAGATGAATCTTCAAGATTTTTAGATTGTTTGTCTAGCTATTTCTTTAAAACCAAAAGGGGTGATTGTCTCTTTATTAAAGATTACTCCACTCCTCAAAGAAAATATTTGTATAGTTTATTGGAATCAAAAGGATATGATAAGAAAGTCCTTTATAGAAAATTTACGACTTATCCTCCATCAATATAAAATGGAATTCAGTTCCCGAAATATCTATTGTAAATTGTTTGTGTTGTCTGTCAATTTCTCTGAAATGATTAATTACACTATTGTACTCTCCTATAGGTAATTCAAATATAATAGTACCCTTACCACTAAACATAGTTTGAACTGACTCAGCAATTAAAGCCAATTTTTCTAATTCCCTAGGATTACTATCTTTATTTTCTGCCATAATGTTGTTTTTTTGGGAACTGGAAAAAGTTCATTTTTATTTAAACCTTTAATTTCCTTGAGAATTTTATTCTTATATGATTTCTCTTCTAAGTTATCTCTTTTTTTCTCATTATCCAGCCAATTCAACATCCTCTGGCTCGAATCCGTCTTGTTCGTCATCTACGTCTAATTCAGGTTGTTCATCAAAATCAAAATAAAGATTTTGAAGTTTATCAAAATCTGTTTTTTCAAAAGTTTGTTTAAGTTGGTCTACCGTTTGTTTAAAAAGTTTTTCTTTTAATTCTCTTTCTTTATTTAACTTAATAATTCTGGCAATCTTTGTTAAAACTAATGAAATATTTGATTCATCAATTTGTGCCACAAAGGATATCCCTTTGTGATTTTGGTCTTCCGCTTGAAATGCAACTATTTCACCCTCATCAATAATATTTTTTGATATTGTCCATTTGGTTGGAAATAACATATCAAAACTCATGTAATTTTTAAGTCTTCTGATGGAATGAATGTAATCAATAAACGGAGCTATTTCTTTGTAAAAACTCATAATTTAAAAATGTATGTTAATATGTAACTTATTGATAATCCTATGAATATAAGTTCCCTAACTGAATACGTCAACGGTTTAGGTTCACGTTGTGTTAGGGCACTTATAAACTTTGTGACATTTTTCAATGACACTAATATTGTGAATACGAATATAAAAAAATATAAAGCGTCAATATTATGCATTATCTTCTGTCTTTTTGTGTTCAAGGATTTCTCCTCTTAACTTTTGTAATAAAGCCTTTAATTCTTGTGCGGTCTTTCTTGCTCTGGTTCCAGCGCTTTTATTTCCCTTAAAGAATTTAGTTGCGTCAACTGAAATAAGCTCAGTTAATTCTTTGATTTGTTCTAAAGTTTCCATTTTTAAATGTTAAAAATAGGTTTATTATTAATATACTATATTATAATTTTTTTTGTGCTGGTGTAAATAGAATCATACATTTTTTACGTTTCAATATTTTTCTCCAGTAATTTATATAGTTCAGTTAGTATGTCCAAATCTGATTTACTGAATGGTTTTTCGATGTTAAAAACTTCGGTAATAAAATGTGATATAACATTCTTAATATTCTCTTCTTTTTGATTGTAAAAACTATCATCAAAAAATGATTCAAAATAATCTTTATGTTTTCCACCATGTTTTATGTTGATATTTTCTTTCCTAAAATCTTCTAGTAATTTATTCCAACACCAATTGAAGTGTGATGTATTATCTTCCTTTGACATTGTGATTTTTGTCTCAGATTTTTCATCACCTAAGTAAGTGTCAATAATAATAAAATTTAGTGACCTAAATATATCACCATATAGCTCAATTTTTTCATAATTCATATTATGAATATTGAACCATACCACTACATCTTCTTTAGATACGGGCTTAGACATCCAATTAAAAAAATTCTCCATAGAGTTCATCTATAGAGAATATAAGTTATCAATTTAAAATGTGAATTTTTATTGTGTTTTTCTATTATAACCAATCAGATTTTTCATCTTTTCCATTTCCTCATTAACAAGTTTTTCTTTCTTGTTTTCTGTAGATTCTAAGGTATTAAGAATTTTAGTTGCTTTGTTAATTGAACTTGATTTGTCAGCCCCTTGTTGTTTAGATTTTAAAGATCCTTTTGTTTTACCATTACCTTCAACTTCGATAGTTTCTTGTGGTTGTCTCTTATAAGATGCCTTCATTTGCTCAGCACCATATAAATTTTCATCATAGTTCTTTTTAAATCTTTCTCCAACTTTACTTGGAACAACATTTCCTAACGCCTTTCCTTCTTTATCTCTGACTGCATTACCATTCATTGAATCACCTTTTAATTGTTTACCAATTCTTTCATCATCAGGTTTGATTTCGTCATAAACTAAATTTGTCATACCAGGATAGGAAAAAGCTTCAATATATTCTTCAACAGCTTCTGATGGATGATACTTCATTTCATTATGTTCTTTTTCCATATCATAATTACTTTGAGGAAAATTTTCAGGGTCCATTTCATATTTTCCTTTTGTACTATCTTTTAAATAATCAGTCATTTTTTTAACTAATTCTTTGAAATATGAATCTCCTTCTGATTTATTCTTTCCTAAAACTTTTTCAGTTTTCTTTAATCCTGTTGCTTCTTTTTTACTAATGTTATTTTTTTCTGCAGCGTCTTTTACTTTTTGTTCTAACACCAAACTCTCAATCATATCAATTAATTCTGTTTCAGTTAATCTTAATGAATTTTTACTCTCTTTAACACTTTTTAATGTAAGAGCTAAATTAACCTGTTTTAATAATTTTGAATCAGCAACAGATAATTTCTTATCTCCTTCAGATTTCTTATGAAGTTCTGCCTTTAAAGATTTTAATTTAGTGACAGGAATTTTATCTCCTTCAGGTACACCTAATTTCTTATGTAATGCACCTTTTTTCATATGTGTCTTCTGAATCCATTTTTCATCAGATTCTTTAGTTTCTTTTTTGTGATTACATTTACAATCAACCATTCCACATTTAGGACATTTTTTACCCTTTGCTTCTTTAACAGGATATTTGTGTCCATCAACTTCAAAACTATCGTCGCCCGATTCTTTAGCTTGGGCCAAAGCTCCTGAGAAAGCGTTTCCTTCTTCCATTTCATCATTCATTTCATCGTAGTCATCTTCAAATTTTGTTGAATTAGGAATTGAAGTCGGGTGACTTGAATGTCCTAAACTTTTACCAAACTCGTTAGGGGTATAACCAACACCGTATTTATGTGTGCCAGAAATTCTACCATTATCCATATGTTTAACAAGTCTTTCAGGTACGTCACGATAACGGTCTTCACCATCCTCGAATTCATCACCTTCATTATCTTCTTCTAAACCTTTTGCAAGTCTAACTCTAAATGGTTTACCACCAAATTTGTCTTGATATGATTTAAAATATCTTTCTCCGTCATTAGGGGCAAACCATTTTTGGTTTTTACCATGTTTATCCATAAAAGATGGAAAATCATGATATTCTTCTTCTTCATCATAATCAAAATCAGGTTTTACCGATCTATCATCATTATCAAACCAACCATGTTCATCATCAAATGAACCAAACATTTTGTTTCTGATTTGATTTTTAATTTTATTGTCAGCTAAACCTTTACCAACATATGTTGGTTCTTGTTGAGATAATTCTTCTGCTTCATCTTCCTCTTCTTCATCACCTTTATAGTCTCCAAGAACTTCATCTTCGTCATTAAAGCCCACATATAAATTCTCTTCCACTTCTTTCTTATGTTTTTTAGCTCCTCTTAATTTCTTAAAATCAGCTGCAGTCAATTTACCTTTAGGCTCAGCAACGTCTAATTTCTTTTGATTACCCTTAAGTTCCTCATCAATTTGTTCGAAAACTTGTTTAGATTTTTTCTCTATTTCCTCAGAAAGGATTTTTGAGACCATTTTGTCAATGTTATTTTTGAAGTCTTTCATTGTATTTTTTATTATAAATATCTTTATTTAGTTCTTTTACTTAGTTTATTCATTTCATTCTGTAGAATCTTTTTAATTTCAATCTCACTAATATTCAATTTATTTGAGACGTTCTTAATTGCTTCTTTAACAGATTCATTTTTAGTAATTTTCAGATTATTTATATCTCCTTGATTACAATATGGAAACTTAGTACATTTCTTTTTAACTTTAACAAATCCTCCTCCAGGTATTTGTGTCTTTCTACTTGGCCCCCAATCTTTCTTCTTAGTTGATTTTGCCCACATTGCAGGTGATTCATAACCACCAACAGAACCTGAACCTGTTGCCTCAGTCGCTTCAATTTTTTCACTCTTCCCTCTTCTAATTAAACTAGGTGTTTCTGAATTACTTTTTGCATTAAATTCTCCAAATAAAGGTCCCGAAAATGCACCAACTGAACCTGAGCCAGTCGCTTCTTTGGTTTCAGATTTACTCTTTTTCTTCAGACCTTGACAATGAGCTTTCTGACTAAAACCTTTTGGATGTGAACAATCTATAGATTTTTTATATTTTTTACTCCATTCTTCATTAGTATTTTCTTCTTTTTCATCTTCAGACACTTCTTTCTTTTCTTTTAGATTTCTTGTATAACTTGTAAAATCTCCCATAGTTGAAGCGTTTAATTTCATTCCAGGTTCGGTATAAGCTTTTGCTAAATTTTTTTTAAATAAGTCTGCGATTTTTCCCATATTATGCGTTCTTTAATCTTGGTTCCCAATAACTTCTATTCATCCACATAAACTGATAGAACTCACGGAACATTCTTAATGTAATATCTTTAACATCACCTTCCAACTTACCTCTTTTGATTTCTTTTTGAACTCTATCAATAAGTTTATCTTCAAATTGTTTCATGGTGCTGCTACCCATAAAGTTTTTAATTTCTTTACGAACAACAACTTCCATTTCTTTAACTTCTGAACTTGTTAGTGCCATTTTATTTTTTCAATTTAATTTTCCAATACATTCCACCTTGTACTGAAAATCCTTTGTTATTATTTATTCCGACTCCTAAGTTATATATTTTATCTGTTTTTGTTTTTAACAAAAGTGATGGTCCAAAATAATTAAAGAGTCCTGTGTTATCAGCACCTAAATTACCACCAACATAAACCTGATTTCTTAGTTTTTCTTTTAAAATTGTTGTATCTCTAATAATTATTTGATTAACTTTTGCGTTATAACTTCTTCCAAAAATATTATTTTTTTGTATTGTATCTATAATAGAAACATACCCCATCTTATCTTTTAAATTTAAAGTATCTTTGAATATGTTTTGGGCAAAATAATCTTTCAATATTGCACTTGTATCAACATTTTGAAGGACAGGAACATATATTGTTGTATCGTGATATATGTCTTTACCTTTCTTCATAACAACAAATGATTTTGGAACATATTGAGTATCTATTACCTTTTTAACCACCTCATAAGGTTTTCCACCAACATAAATTGTTTCACCAGGTTTTGGAGATGGTGTACAAGTTCTCATTAATAATATGATTATTACTAATACCACAATAATAATTGTTTTAAAATCTATTTTATTAATCATTTGTTTCACCTGTTTTTTTCCTACTAGCTAGAATTCTAGACCATTTTGATTTGAATTTCTGATAGTATTGTTGTAGTTTATTTATTAATTCTAAAAAGTCTTCATCAACTTTTAACATATCCCCATTAATATAAGTCCCACTATTTTCACCTATTGTGAATGTAAAATCAATATCTTTATCAATAATTTTACCAGACCAATCAACATTATTTGGATATACATTTAATGTATTAAAATCAACAAGATCCGAAACTTCTTCAACAAATTCATCCATAGTTTCTTGGAACGCCAATTTATCATCTGTTGTGATATCAGTATTAGTTTTATTCTTACCGTGAAGGGCTAATATACCACCTGATATTCTATATTTTTGTGTTTTATCTTTAACAGAAGATACTTCTTCTTTATCATCACCATCTTCAGGGGCTGTCTCATACTTTTGGTTATATTGACCAGTATCTTGGTCAATTTTCTTTTCAATATCCATTGCAATGTTTGGTGGAGCTTCATCTGTAGTTTGTTCCATCAACATTCTTGATTTCTTTAAAAGAGTTTTTATCTCATCGTATCTTTCATTGTGCAAGTTGCTCATATTCTATAAATTTTGTAAACATTTCAAAATTGAAGGAAGGATTTAAGTCTGTGTAAGATGTATCAAAATTACTTTTGGATACTATTCCACCGAATTGGTCTATACCCTCAACCTTGGTATTATGACCTATAAATCTTCTTTCTAAGTTTAGAGATTCAATTAATTCATTACACAATTCAGCAGTTGCTTCAAGTTGACTTGTTGTGTAAGGTTGCCAGAAAAAGAAATCTCTCCACTTTTTTTCGTAAACCTGTTCATTATAAATACTCCCATTCCAGCTAATATGATAATTTGTAAGTGGTTTCTTTTCCAACCATCCCAAGTTCTCCAAACTAACAATAACAGAATTTCTATTAATGTTCTCTTCAGAGAAATAGTTTGAATAAGAATTATCATCAAGTAACTTCAATACTTTACCTTTGGTGGTTATAACATAATTAGGAATCTTATCATACTTGCCATTATACCTAAATTTAAGGGAGGTTAAGTATTCCCCAACCTCCCTTGATGTATGACATAGGATTATTTGTTTCTTCTTTTTTTGCTTCCCTACGGAATTAAATTTTCCATATCTTTCAATATTAAGCATCTCTTCTAGCGTAAGTAAGTATTTTTTTCTCAGGTTTGATTATTTCGTCAGGAACTTGAGTTTCAACCAATGATCCAAATTTTTTCTCGTTGATTTTATTTAACTCATCTTCAAGCATTTTTAATTGTTCTTCACTTGGATTAAGTTTTTCTTCAATAAATTCAAATTCTTTTTTTCCTGCCTCAGTACTTAATGAATCAATATTGATATTTTTTGGTAACAATTCACTATTATTTTTATCTTCTTCTTCAAATTTCACCAACATATGTAGGAAAGATAAAGAGATGATTGGTAACATACCTCCAGAAAATAATGCCAAAAATCTTTTATGACCAACAGGATCACCTGAATCAACACCCAAGAAACTAACAATGGGGTCAACCATATCAACCCAGTCTTTAAAGGATTGACTATTCACATCAATATATTGATAAGCAAAAAATATGTTACCAATAAATTGAATTAGAGTTACAATTCCAAATGGGAAATATACTTTTCTACCCATTCTAGCAGAAATAGCCGCCAATGCTGACAATGCGGCAATTTCAATTCCAACTGATAGATATATCGCCCAACTAAATGGGTTAGATATTCCATACCATTTTGTTACGTGCGAAATTGATACGAACGCAACAGTTAATATTGGAACCAAAAACGAAATATATATTATTGTTTTAAAGTTTCTTTGAAACCAATTCATCTTATTTTTTATTTAATTTTTTTATTTCCTCTTCAATTTCCGTTTGTCTTCTAACATCCAATAATTTTCTGTCAGTAGCTTGAATCATTCTTTTTTCAGATTCCAAACCTGAAATTTTAAGTTCTCTATCCAACTCTCCTTTTGTATAAGTTGAATCTTTGATTGCAACAATCTCTTTTTTAATCTTTGATAATTCTCTTGAATCACCACATCCTTTAAAGAACGTTAATAGGATAATAACCAATACGATAACTGTGAAGTTGTTTTCTATAAATTTTTTCATAATAATAATAGTTTTAATTCACCAAATATAAAAGGTGTATTACATAAATACACCCTTCAAACAATTTTACATATAATCAAACAAAGAACTTGTTTCATTTCGCAATTTTCTTAACGCTTTTTCCTTAATCTGTCTCACACGTTCCTTTGTTAAATCAAAGTCATTTCCAATATCTTCAAGGGTTCTGGTTGAACCAGAAAGACCAAAATAATCTTCCACGATAACTCTTTCCCTTTCATCCAATACATCCAACATACATATTAACATATCTTTCAATGTTTGTTCTGTGGTCATATTAGCATCAGCCAAATCAGCATTTGGGTTATTCAATATATCCATCAACGTGTCACCATCCTCATTTAAAGGCGAATCCAAATTAACCGTATATGGAAGATTAACAAACTTTTCTGGCAGCTCAACACCAGCATTATCCAATTCCCTCTTGGCCTTATGCAATTCTTGAACCACATTGACCGGGAAACGAATGGTTCTCGCATTCTCATTTAAAGATTGAAGAATGGATTGTCTAACCCACCAAACAGCATAAGATATAAACCTTAATTTCTTTGACCAATCAAAATTTTCAATGGCCTTCATCAACCCATAATTACCCTCAGCAATCAAGTCAGGAAAATCCAATCCTTGGTTTTGGTATTGCTTACTTACGGTAATCACAAAACGCAAATTACCCTCCAAAATTTCTTTTTTAATATCCGCTTTCTCATTATCTGTTATGTTATCAGATAACATTCTTTCAGACAATTCTCTCTCCCTTTCAGGAGTCATGACAGTTAGTTTTCTAATGTCTTTTAAATAACTTGCAATTTCTTCTTGATTGATTGGTATTACCGATTTTTCTTTCATAATTAAATTTTACTATATGTGTCTAATGTGTCCTTTTCAAATTGAGTTAGAGAATCCATTCCATTAATCGCAATCTTATCCAAGATATAATCCAAAGATGGTTTCTTAACCTTTTCTTTGACCTGATTCAAAAGCAATGCCACAAAATCATCATCTTCTTCATCATCTTCCATAAAATCAGAATTGTTTTTGATATGACTCATGTTTATATTAATAGATACATCGTCACTCTCATTTTCCAAATCAAATAAATGTTCTTTCAGTTCTTTTGGCATACAAACTGACACATTGTCAGTATATTCCGACAATATAAAACAATCAACAATACCAAATAAACTTCCTTGTACATAATCATGTATCTCTTCCTGAATTACCTCAGATGCAAAGTGAAATATTAATGCCCCATTGGATGATTGGAACTTAAGGTGGGCAGAATCAACAATTGGTGTCAGAGTCAAAGCAATATCCTTACAAATATTCTTATCCTGAAAATCACCGATAATTGTCAATAAAAATTTAGTCATACTTTTTTTAATTTTAATAAATATAGATTAATAAATTGTGTTTTCAAAATATAATTTCCCTTTTGCTCCTGAATGTTGTTCATACCACTTACCTTCCTTATCCATCCACACATAAGGATTAGTTGGATCTTCAGTCCACCCATATTGATTATAGAAGTCAGGTTCCTTCTTTAATAGATTGGCACGATGTGAAGAATGGAATCTTTCATTACCAAACCACTCAGGATAAAATACCGATTCATCGATAACCTCCTTGTTCATCGTATTCTTGAATCCACGTTTAACCCACTCATCAATACTTGCATTCAAATACATCTTAAGCAATGGAACGTGTTTTCTCCACATTGTGGTTGCTGGATGATTAACCCAACCCTTATAAGGTGTACCATCCAACTTCGGTCTACCAAGTATTGCATTTATAATTTGAAAGGTCTCAACTCTTTGTTTTCCCAAACGCTTGTTGTCAAGGACCCTTAATGATTCAGTTATGTCTGAATATGGTAAGAATGTTTGCATGGAGCAAATATAATGATTAATTTGTTATACCAACAAATTTTTTAAATATCTAAACACTTTAATTCTCCTT
>ENA-OSIY01000655-OSIY01000655.1-marine-metagenome-genome-assembly--contig:-NODE-655-length-19163-cov-8.872210_pt1 | contig 19163 bp, 22 predicted proteins | sample MGYA00237884_ERZ534233 | MGnify/ENA primary metagenome ERZ534233 (study PRJEB26412, sample SAMN06343840) | marine metagenome | isolation source: estuarine water | place: USA: Columbia River Estuary... | reverse complement strand
CTGTCTCGTGGGCTCGGAGATGTGTATAAGAGACAGATACCGGCTCACGCAAATCTTGGGCTGCAGGCGATGCCACTAGCCGTGCCGTGCGCTTGGCTTGGATGACGCTGCAAGGCGAGATGGGCTACCCATCAGCCTTAACGGCCAAAACATGGGGCTTTTACGACGTGCTGTTTAAAGGCAATGCCTTTAAATTTCAACGCAGCTACGGCTCTTACGTGATGGAACAAGTGCTATTCAAAATTTCCTTCCCGGCCGAGTTCCATGCACAAACTGCAGTGGAATGCGCGATACAATTGCACGCCCAAGTAGGCAGCAAAGTGCAAACCATGGAGCAAATTGCGCAAATCGATAAAATCGTCATCACCACGCACGAATCCGCCATCCGCATTATTGATAAAACCGGCCCATTGGATAACCCAGCTGACCGTGACCACTGCATCCAATACATGGCCACCATAGGCTTATTAAAAGGCAACCTAACCGCCCAAGATTACGAAGACGCGGCCGCAGCGGACCCAAGAATAGACGCCATACGCGCCAAAATGACTTGCGTGGAAAAAGCCCAGTACACTACCGATTACCATGACCCAGAAAAACGCTCCATCGCCAACGCCATACAAGTGTTTTTCAAAGACGGCAGCAGCTCAGAAAACATCGCCGTGGAATACCCAATCGGCCACCGTCGTCGTCGTGGCCAAGGCATCCCAGAATTGGTGAAAAAATTCAAAGTGAATTTAGCCCGTCGCTTCGATGCTAAAAAACAAGCCGACATCTTGGCCTTGTGCTTGGATCAAGCGAAACTAGAAGCCACCCCAGTCAATCAATTTGTTGACATGTTAGTGGCATAAGCCAACACTTTCTGCGAGTCGTTATCGCGACTCGCAGCAACCATTAAAAAGCCCGCCAGCAATCTTGGCTGGCTTTTTAATGTAAAATAACGCTTTATTTACGCTGCTTTATAAGGCTTTACCATGTCGCTGACCACGCTCAACGCCCTGTCCCCTCTGGATGGACGCTATCAAAGAAAATTAGACGCACTGCGCCCTTACTTTAGCGAATACGCGCTGATTAAACACCGCGCATGGGTGGAAGTGGAATGGCTTAAAGCCCTAGCAGCAGGCAGCGAATTGACTGAAATTGCTGCCTTCAGCCCGGCTACCATCAAGGAATTGGATGCCGCCATTGCGAATTTCAGCGAGAGCGATGCGGCCCAAGTCAAAGCCATTGAAGCCCGCACCAATCACGATGTAAAAGCATTGGAATATTGGCTAAAAGACAAATTTGAGGCCAACCCCGAAATCAATAAAGCCAGCGAATTCATCCACTTCGCTTGCACCTCAGAAGACATCAACAACCTATCGCACGGCCTCATGTTAAAAACCGCACGCGATGAGGTGATGCTGCCCTTCCTTGCCAACTTAATGGCACGCTTGAAAGAACTTGCCACGCAACTGGCTGACCAGCCCATGTTGTCACGCACGCACGGCCAAACTGCATCGCCAAGCACCATGGGTAAAGAGTTAGCCAACGTGCTGTATCGTTTGCATCGCCAAGAAAAACAATTAAAAAACAATGAATAATATTTTTAAAGTATTAGAAAAAATTTATGTAAATGAAGAATTAAGAGCTACTTGTATTCCATTGTTTCTTGGAAATCCTGGATTAGGTAAAACAAGAATGATAGAAAAGTTTGCAAGAGAGAAAGGAGTTCAATTAGTAGAAATAGTAGCTAGTCAATTAATGCCTCATGAAATTAGTGGATTAAGTATGCCATTACATGAAACAAAGTCTATGACTTATTTTGACTTTGATAGATTTACTAACTTAAAAGATGGAGATATTCTATTCTTTGATGAGTTACTAAATGCTAATCCTATGGTCTTAAATGCCTGTTTAACGCTATTAGAGAACAGAACTATGATTAGTGGTAGAAAACTACCTAAAATCATGATAGTAGCTGCTGCAAACAGACAAGGTTCTACAATATTAACACCTCAAATTAAGGAAAGATTTATATTTTATGATGTAAAGTTTAGTCCTGCTCTTTGGGCAAAATATATGTATGAAAAATACAATATTGTTGATATTGTATTAGAAGATTTAGTATCTTTAATAAAAAATGAGAAATTTGAAAGTTCTAGATTTAATTACTTTACTCCTAGATCAATAGATAAAGCTCTCAATATGATTATTAATAATGTTGAAACTCCTTACAAAGAAAATTTAATGCCTATACTAGAAAAGTTAGTTCTTAATGAATCTGAGTTTGATATTGAAATTAATGAAACAGACAAATGGTTAAAAAATGAGAAAATCTCATGGTTAAAACTTGTAAAACAAATAGAAAAAGATGATAAAATTAATTCAGAGTCCTAGATTAAAAATTCCTATTGTGTATCTAATTGAATCATATAATGATTTAAAAAGTTTACCAATTGGTATTCCATTTATTAGAGCTTCTATTACAGAGTATGATAGATGTGTACAAATGATGGAATGGGAAGTATTATGGAAGAGTTGTAAAGAGTCTAAACTACCATTTAATTGGGAGAAGATTTTAAGAGAACAAGGATATAATCCTTGGAAATTTGGTGTTGCTAGTAGTTCTTCTGGAGATTTATTTACCAGTGATGCTGATTTAGGAACTTCTGAATTTGATGAAGAAAGTGGAGATTTTCATAAAGGTTATTCAGACTGTGATAAATTTTTAAGGGATATTTCTTACAAAGTAGAAATTGATGTTTTAAAAGAATTAAAACTATTACCTACTTGGTTGGATGAAATAGAATTAGCAATTAAAGAAAACATTACTAATACTATTGTCTACAACCCTTCTTTATATACTAAGAAATTAGATTTACCTTTAGGTGGAATTGAATATGCTCCTTCTATTAAGAATGTAATCATAATTGATATTTCTGGATCTATTCCAAGAGGTGTTTCTATGACTATGTTAGCTTTAGCTAAGACACTAGCAGAACAATTCTATGCTGATATTGTAATTACAGGTTCTAAAAGTACTCTATATGACTATGACAAATTAGATACTTTAAATATTGAAACTATCTATGAAGAAAATGGTATGGATAATGACCAAACTTATTTTAAACATTTAGTTATGGAACCTAGAAAGTATAAAACAGCATTAATATTTGGAGATGAGCATCAACCAGGCTATCCTTGGTCAAACGCTTTTAACAAAAAGAATAAAAAGATTTCTCAAGATGATGGTAAAGTAATTTGCAAGTGGGAAATAAATGATATTATGTCATTTCATACTACTCAACATACAAATATTGCAGGTTATGGAAGATGGTTCAATACAGAAAAAATTACTCATATAGATAATTGGGTAGCGGATTTAAATAATAAATAATAATAATTAAACAAAAAACAAAACAAAATGGAATTCATTAAAAAAACAGATTTAAGTTTAAAAAATGGTGGTTATCTTTCTAACAAGGACGGTGTACCAGTGTATAATGATCAATTTGTAAATGCTCAACACAGAGCACATTACATTGTAGAGTTAGCACATGCTACTAAAGGTAAAGATTATGTAGGAAAGAAAGCTGATAGCTTTTTGACTACAGTAAGTGAAGTAGTAGAAGGTATTAATGCTACACAGACAATAAAATATGCTAAAGAAGTTAAAGCTCCTGTAAGAGAATTACAAGATAAATTAGCTCAAGAAGCAATGGCTTGGATTAAATTTGATAGTGCGTCAAGTACTTCAAAAAGAATTAATGAAGCTATGCAGCAATTTAATATTATTAAAGATTTTGAAGATTTTGGATTATTCTTTAGCTCTGATATTGTAAAATTACCTGTAATTTATACAATTGAAGAAATTCTTGAAGCAGTTGAAATTGTAGAACCACATTTAGAATCAATTAAATATTAATGAAAGAAATAGTTAACGAAGCTGTTAACTGGATTAAAATACAAGACATAAAGGGCTGTATCACTGGATCAGCCCTTTTAGATTATTTTGAGGGTCAAGATATTGATGTCTTTGTTTATGATGAGGCATCTTTTACTAAGATGCTTTATTCTATGCATTTTAATCCAATGTTTCAGCTATTAGAGCCAATAGAACAATGGAAATTCAAAGAGTGGACAACTTCTAAACAATCTAGTTTAAAGAAGTTAGGTTTAATAACAATTAAATTCAAGTATAATTTAGCAGTAGATGTTAATCTTATCTTTAAATTAAAAGATACCAATTTATTTAATGTGATTTCTTCATTTGATTTAGACATTATTTGCAAAGGTTATGATATTCAAACTAAGCAATATTTAAGTCTATCACAAAATGATGGTAAAACTGCTCATTGGAATAAATGGAATACTAACTTTTATGCAGAAGATGTTTGGACTATTAATAGATTATTAAGACAATTTCAAAGAACAGTTAAATATCATAATAGAGGATATAATACTGATTTAGTTGTTGAAAAATACATTGAACTTCTTGATAAATTAATAGATTATCATAATATTTTTAATAGTACTAACTTTGATGAGAAATTAACTATTATGAAAGAAAATGGTAAAATCTTAAAACAAATCTTTAAAACGTGGTTAGAAAAACATGAATTGACTGAAGAAGAATTAATATTATTAGAACAAAAAATTAAAGAATTATGACAATAAAAGAATTATTAGATACCATGCAAAATAAATATAAGGGAGGAGATTCTAAAAATATTAGATCTCTTTCTAATAATAAAGAGACATGGCAAAGAATTGCAAATAGAGATGATTTTAGTGATTTAGGATTTACTTCTGAATCAGAGAAAGAATCTTTTCTAAAAGAGTGGATTTCAGATAACCCTTATAAAAATATTTAAAATATGAAAGAACAAATAGAAAAGTTTATTAAAGACAATGGTTTAACTTTTGAAAAGGGAACTAGAAATACTGATTTAGTAATTATTTGTGGTTATTCACAATATTTAGAATCTTTAGGTAGAGTTAATGTAGTAAATATATTAGAAGAAGTTTTAAAAGGATATTTTAAAAAAGATCCTGAATTACATGCTGAATTTAATAAAGTATGGAATTTTACTAATTTAAAAAACTACTATAAATGGTGGACTATTGATGTTAATAGAGCTAGATATAAAATGTAATGAAATCATTCTTATTAAAAAATAATACTCCAACAATTAAATGGAGTTTATTACCAGAGAATATCTTCTTTGAAGGTAAAATTCCTGAAGGATATGATTTAGCAGTTGCTCCTTCAGGCAATGATATAATTCTAGATGTAGATGTTAAAAATGGAAAAAATGGTTTTAAGCATATTCCATATTTAATAAGAACAGAATTAGATTATACTTTTTACTATAATACTAGAAGCGGTGGGAGACACTACTGGCTTAATTATTCTGGAGATAAGGTATTATTTAATAGAGCTACATCTTTAGGATTAGATTTACGTATTGGTGGAAAAGGTTATGTAAAATATCCTCATACTACTGATATTAGATGTTGTTTAGAATTAATAAATGAAAGTTCAGTCAGAATGAATGAATGGTTAGAAGAATTATTTAGTTAAGAAATGGAAATAAATAAAGAAAATTACAGAGCATTTAGTGCAATAAATTATTCTTTGTTGTCAACATTAAGCTTGGATCCAAGTTTAGTAAAACAAGATAAAAAAGAAACTGATGCAATGAGCTTTGGTTCTCTATTTGATTGTTTGTTGACAGATAAAGATAGATTTGATGAAGAGTATATTGTTAGTAGTGTTACTAAACCTAGTGGTCAATTAGGAGAGTTTTTAGATATTTATTTAAGTTGTGAGCATACTGATATTAAAGAAAAGTATGATTTTGCATATGCTGAAATGAAAGCTAGAAATCCTAAATTGAGAGATGGAATAGATAAATTTATTGACAGAATGGAAAGTGATGCATTACCATATTTAAATTTTCTTAAAGATAGTAAAGGTAAAAGAGTAATTTCATCTGAGGATTTTTATTTAGCTACTCAAATGAAAGATTCATTAATGACTAATGAATTTACAGGAAAGTATTTTAATATGGATTATACTTGGGAAATTCAATATCAAGTACCTTTAGTTGCAAATTTACTAGGATATGAATTTAAAGGTTTATTAGACATGATGGTAATTAATCATTCTACTAAAGAAATCTATCCTATTGATATTAAAACAACTTCAGATTATCCTAATAAATTTCAAAGTAGTGTAATTACTTACAATTATCTGATTCAATCTACCTTATATTGGGATTTGGTACAAGCTAATTACCCGGATTATAAAATTCATGATTTTATGTTCTTTGTTTCTAGTTTAAAATTACCAAATAAACCGTATATTTGGTGGGCAGATAAGGATAGTAGAATTGCTGGTAGAACTGGTTATTTGTACAATGGAAAATACCATAAAGGCTATCAGACACTTGCTGAAGATTTAAAATGGCATGAGGAAACTGGACTATGGCAATATTCTAAAAGTACTTATCAAAACAATGGTTTAAATAAAATTGATTTCTTTTTATGACAGATTTAGATAAATATTTAAGACAGAGTAAGTATCAAAGTCCTAGACTAGTTACTTATAGTGGAAAGTATGATTCTATATCAGACGATAGCATAAAAGTAGGAGATGAAATTAAATCAATTATTCTGGACAATGAAGAAATCATTGAGCCTAGAGTAATGAAAGTAGGTAGTAAAGTATTCAAATGTAATAAAATAATAGTTAGTGAACATAGTTCTCTATATAATATTTTAAAGCTTGAACTTTATTATACTATTTTAAATAAAACTACAAATTATTTATTACCAACTTTATTTACAGTAGATGAAGCAAGAGTAGGTCAAAAAGCATTGCTTTATGAAACTAATTTTGTTAATGCTTATGTAAATATGGATGAAAGATTAGATGATTATTCTCTTTACTTATTGTATAGATTTGACGGATCTACAACTATGGGTAATTTAGAAGAGTGGTTTAAAAAATTAGATATATATGTAGATACTCATCAACCAGATAAGTATCATACAATATATCAATTTAGAGTAAAAGATGAACAAGCATATGATACATTTATAAGTAGTAGATTTTCTGATTTTAATGAAAAGCACAAAAAGAAGATTGAACATTTCTTTGCTTTAAAGAAATCAGATTATAAATATCAAATTATTAATAATTCAGATGAATTACGAACAAAGATGGAATTTACATTAGGTACTGTAATACCTAAAAATGTTTCTTTGAATAATTTGATTGACTTAAAAATGGAAACATATGATACAAAAGAAATGCAAGTAATTTATACACTTGCTGAAGAAGAAATATGAGTTTAGAACAAAACATGGGGAAAGAGTGGTATCAGGTACTTTCCCCATTTATACAGTCTGATACATTTCAAAAATTGACTACATTTATTCAAAATGAGTATAGAACTAAAATAATATATCCAGAGAAAGAAAATGTATTTAAAGCCTTTAGATTATGTCCTTTTGATAAAGTTAAAGTGGTTTTCTTAGGGCATGAGCCATATTCAAAACCCTACATGGCAAATGGACTCAGTTATGGAGTTAATTATAAAATAACACATGTACCAACAAGTTTGGATTTTATACTTCAGGAATTAGAAAATAATTTAGACAGAAGAATATTTCTTGACTTTGATTATTCTTTTGAATCTTGGGCTACTCAAGGAGTGTTTATGTATAATACTGCTTTGACAGTAATTAAAAATAAACCTGGGAGTCATAATTCAGAATGGATAGATTTTAATAAAGCAGTATTTGATGCTTTAAATACTTATCATACAGGAATTATTTTTGTCCTATTAGGTAATGATATAAAACATTATAAAAATATGATAGGTAAAAATCATCATATTATTGAAGTTCCACATCCTGCTGCTGAAGGTTATTCAGGTAGAACATCAGGATTTTTAGGAAGTAATTTATTTAATAATATTAACAACATTCTGCAAAGCATGAATGGCAAACAAGGAGGTATAAAATGGACATAAAAGAAAACATTATTATTAAATGTAGAGGTGTATTCTATTCACCTGATTTTACTGAAAAGAAAAAATCACATGAAGAAAAACAGGCTGAGTATTTAAAAAGTCTTGGTATAGGTGGTAATGAAGAAGATACTCCTTCTATTCAAATTAGACAAATTCCTTTAAAAGAAGAATTTGGAAAAATCTATATTAGATTACATGAAATCTATAAATTAAATGAATCTGATAATAAAGAACATACTGTAATTGATTTATACAATGGTTCTACTATAGTAGTAGATGCAGAACATTCTAAAATAGCAGAAATATTAAAAAAATATGAATACATCATCGAAGAAATCTAAAATAAAAGTCTTAATGGCTACATTAAAAGAACTAACTTTAGTAGTAGGAGCCTCTGATAAAGAGGTTTCCTATTCTAAGGAAGTTTATTCTGAAATTAAAATACTTTATTTAAAAGAATCTGCTATATCTGAATTAGAAAAGAAACTAGAAAAATCTAAAGCAACAATGTCAGAAGACAATGCTATTTTAGGATTAAAAATAAGAATTAGTAACTTAATACAAAGCACATTATGAGATTATTATTAAACGCAGCACAATGTACGCATTGTAAAGACTACTTAGTTTCTAAGCATAGACATGATTTTACAAGATGTTCTTGTGATGCTTTGAATATAGACGGAGGAACAGATTATGTTAGAGTAACTGGATTTGGATATAAAAACATGTCTATCTATGAAGAAGAGACTAATCATTTTCTTAGAAGAGAATGTATTTTTTGGGGAGTTAATTATACTAAAGAAATGATAAGATTACCTGAAACTGAATGGAGAGTAATTAAAGATTTAGAAACTTCACATATTAAAGCTATTTTAAAAACTCAATCTATTAATGAATTCTTAGTAGAGGTATTTTATGAAGAATTAGAATGGAGGAAATTATATGACAAATGAACAATTTAGAATATTAATATTCTTTATAGGCTGTATAATTATTTCATTAATTGTTTTACCTATATATTTAGGAATAGCATCTACTACTATTTTAGTATTATTATATACTTATATAAATGATTTATAATAATTAATTAAGGAAGTTGAAATATACTTCCTTTAAAACTTTAGATTATGAAAAAAAAATTAAGCTGGTATAAAGATACAGATAAGATTCTTGAAATGATGATTAATGCTGAACTTAAACTTCATGGAAAAAAAATGAAAGATGTTTTAGGTAAAAAGAATTGGTTTCAAAAATATACTTTTAAAACTGAACAAGAGTATTTAAATTGGAAAGAGTATTGCATTAATTTAATGACTAAAGAAGTAAGCCCTAGACAAAGTAAAAGTAGAGCTGAAAAAGAATTTATGTACTTAGATTTAATGTATGGATTAAAATGTAAATTTATTAAATCATGAATACTTATTTTATTGGTTGTCTTCATTTACAACATGAGGCTATTGCTAAACATAGAGGATTTCAAGAAAGTGTTTATCATGATGAATATCTAATTAAACAATGGAATTCTGTAGTTAAATCTAAGAAGGATATTGTCTATATTTTAGGAGATATTTCTATGGAAAAGAAAACTCCATATCCTACTTTAAATTTATTAAATGGTACTAAGCATGTAATATTAGGTAATCATGACAGAAGACAAGACGTTCCAGAATTATTAAAATATGTTGAAACTGTTGGAGGATCTGTAGATTGGAGAGGTTGTATGTTAACTCATATACCAATTCATCCTAATGAAGTACAATTTTATAGATATAATTTACATGCTCATATACATCATGTAAATAAATTAGAAGAAGTAATTGTAAAAAATAGTTATAATGATGAACATTCTTTTTCTAGTGAAACTTTAAAAAAATATCTTAATGTAGATGCACATTTATTAGACTATAAACCTAAGACTGTAGAAGAATTAATTGAAATGTATGAATAAGGGAGTTAAACCTCCCTTTTCAAAAAATTTTACCTTTCTTTTTCCCTGTCAATTGCAGAAATATCAAATATAGTTCTAAATCCAGAAATAAATGGAGCAAATTCTAAAGTTCTAGAAAACATACCTGTATTATCACCATTCCAATTTTCACCATTTACATAATCTCTAGTTTCATCATAAGTATTAGTAGCCCAATTACTTAATTTTTTATATAAAATTGATATTGATGGAATGGATGCTGTACCTAATAATCTACCACCTTCTCTAAAATCATAAAAGAAAGATATTTCTGTATAAGTTCTATTTAAAATTCTATATAGATTTCTTGCAGTCCAATTATTTTTATACATAGGTTCATCATCATCCCCTCCACCTAAAGCCATAATTAATAACAATAGTCCAACAATAGCTCTAATCTCAAATGCTAATGCTCTTAATTGAGCTTGTTTTGCTGTTTTAAATGCTTCAAAAGTTACACCTTTAGTTTCTTTAGGATTAGCTGCTTTCCATTCATTATAAAGTCTTTTTGCCCTCATTTCATGTACTTTGTTTTTATATACTCCAAAAGTAACTGATTCTAGCATTAAAGATGCAGTTTTAGTCATCAATGTGCTTACCATCCAATTAGTCCATGTTTTATCAGCTTCTTTAGTATATTCTTGCATTAATGCATTATATCTACCAACTGTAACTGAATCTATATCCTTATCATATCTTAATTTAGAAATTCTTTCTCTTGCAACTCCTGGCATCCAAGTTCTAAATTGCATAAACATATTTAAAAGCAAAGTAGTATGACCATAGTTAATATCATCACCTGACATTGTACCTTTAATTCTTCTTTGTCCTTTTCTTAATGCTGTTTTAACTGCTATATATTGATTATCTGTTAAATTATCAATACTTACTTCTTTAGTTTTAGGATCTACTTTTAATTGAGAATAAATAGAAGGAGTTCCTGTTGGAAGATTAGCTAATTGTTTTAAATTACCATCAGCATCAAATCCATAATGTAATAACATTGCTACTGCAATATGATGATCAACAGCTTCATCTGCTTTTCTTAAAAAATAATAAGCAACATCTGAAGATAAAGCTTTTTTCATTTTAGAACCTGATGCTTTTCTAGCAGCCTTTGTTGAAACATCATCAGAAGTCATATCAAAGAAAAAAGCAACACTTAATGCTTTTTCTTTATCAGTATACATTAATTTTTGTGCTTTATTCCATTCACTTTTAGAAAAAATTTGACCTTTGGTTGATTCAATTCTAGAAGAAATTTTAGCTCCTAAATAAGCAGATGCTGCTGTTATTGGTTTATATGCTAAGGTAATCATACCAGTAAAGTTTTTAACTTGCTGTGCGTTTTTAACTAATTTATGATTTTGACTTAGTCCATTATCTTGAATTCTTACACCATAAAAATAATAATCTACTAAAGCATCAAATGCTTGTCTATTTCCTGATGAAGCCGGATCTATATTAATTTGTTTTTTAAGAAATCCTTTAGCTTTTCCTTTTTTAGTATTATCTATAGTAATTTTATTATTTACCATCATTTGTTTTAAAGCTAATATATAAGCTTCTTGCTCAGACATGTATTTATAATTTAAAGACATATCTAAAAATAAAGTCATATTTGAAGTTAAATCAAATGATTTATTATCTATTTTATTTAAAAATAATTTAGGAATACTTCTTACAATTTTACCAGTAATAGGATCTTGATTATGCATATAATCTCCTTCTCTTATTTTAAAAGATTCAAATAATTCAGAAAATAATGTTTTAGGATTATAATTACCTTGCATAAACATCATATCTATCATATCTGCTCTTACATTAGCTATAAAATGATCAGGAACTTCTTGATAAGTAACTCCCATATTTTCTCTAGCAATACTATTTAATTCTTGGTATTTATTAAAATAATTTAATAATGCTGGAGTTTGTTTAATTTTTTTATATTCTTCAGATGAATGTAATTCTGCCATTTCTGGTTTTAACTCTAAAAATCCTTGTGCGTAATCAGAAGTCCAAGCATCCTTAGTTTTAACTACATTATATCTACTATCCCAACCAGCCATAATAGCATCTAAATCCATTTCAGCAGCTTCCAATGTAATAACACCTTCTTCAATTTGCATATCTTTTATTTTTCTATGCTTATCATAAGTGTTTTTTCTCCATTCAGTAATTCTAGCTTCAGCATCTTCTCTAACTCTAAAATGTTTTTTTAACCACTCAATATTTTTTTCTTGTCTATTTTGTCTAATTTGTTTAGTAAATTCCTCAGTCATTTTAAAATGTAAACCACCAGATTTTTCATTATAAATCATTCTAAAAGTATCCGGTACATTTTTACCTAAAGATTTTCCGTACTTTAATAAATCATTATGAAATATCATTAATTCATCATGAAGTTTTTTAAAATCTCTTTTTCTATTTCTATTAGCTTGTTCAGTTAATCTATGAAGTGCTTTAAAATAAAAATTTGTTTCTCCTAATTCAGAAGTAGTTTTTAACGCTAATTTAATAGCACTAATTTCTTGATTTTCAATTTCTCCTTTTTCATTAAATTCAGCAAATACATTTTTAGTTTCAATATATTCAATAGTTCTACTTTGTTGTTTTTCTTTTACTGTTAAAATAGCAGCTTGTATATGCCCTGCAATATTGTTAATAGAAACATGTTCATCTGGACTAGTAGCTAATTCACTTAATGCTGTTCTAAAATGAGCATTATATGCTTCTAATTCTAACATAGCATCATTTAATTCATCTACATTCATATACAATGATTCTTCTGTTTCATCTGCTTCTAAACGAGATTTTAACTCTAATAACAAATAATTAGCTTCATAAATAGAAGCCTGAATTTCTCCTTTTAATTGAATATCTCTTAAAGCAGTTTTTATTTTTTCTATACGAGTAGTATATTTATCTTTTTTAATAATATCATTAGTATCTCGTTTTTTCTTTTCTAATAATTTAATTAAAGCAAATTGCTGGTCAATATAATCATTTACTTTTTTATTATCTGTAGTTTCAATACTTAAAGGAATTTGTCCTAAATAAGAACTATCAACTCCAGTAATTAAACCTTTTAATTTTTTTACATATCTTTCTCCTGGAGCACCTTCTTTATTAAAAGGTATGTCCATAATAGATACAACAGGTCTAGCCTGTCTAATTCCTTTTAAACCATATCTATCTATAAGTATTCTAGCAACTTCTGCAATTTGACCTTCATAATATTCCATATCATTAGGAGATATTGGATTTGAAGTTACTACTAATTTATTACCTTTACCAGTAACAGTACTTCTAGTTTTAATACCTTTATTTTTAAAGTCAAAATATCCAAAAGTATTATCTGAATAAATAAATAAAACATCTCCTGTTCCACCAGTATCTTTAACTGGATCAATTAATCTAAACTCATTTAACATTACAACTTGTTGAGATGGATCTATTTTCTTTTGAGTAGCAATAGCTTCATCAATAATTTCTTCTGCCTGTTGAGCAATTTTCTTTAAAACAATAGCATCTATTTCAAATCCCACATTTAAATCCATTGTGGTATAACTAAATTCTTTATTTGCTAATTTAGCTTTTAATATTTCAGGTAATATTCTTTCATATATTGTATGAATACCTGTACCTAATTCAGCTAAAGTAGTATTGTCTTGAGATGGTATAAATACTTTATCTTTTTTAAGATATTTAGTAATAGTGGTTGATAAAGCTTTTTCTTTAGTTCCAGTAAATACATAAATACCATCCATATCATAAGCTTTTTCTACAACATCTTGTGTTAAAGCTATTCTTTTTAGTGATTCTTCTCTAGTTTGATTTTCTAAAGGTTCAAATATAAGATCATGATTATGAATCATTGATCTTAATTTATCATACGATATATCTTCTACTCTACAACTCATAATTTACAACTTATTTTAATATTACCATCATTGACTAAACTCAAAAAATTTGACCTTTCTTTAAGGCTAAGATACGAATATTCTGGAAAGTAGTTATCAAATTCATAAAATAAATCATCCATTGCTCCTTTAGTTTCATTTTCATTATTAACTGTATAATTACCTAACTTTTCTTTTTGAAACATTACGATATTCTCTTTACCTAAATTATTTTCAACATCATACTTACTAATAATAGGAGTTCTTTCATAAGCAGATTTAAGCATCTTTTCAGCAGCTTGAGAATATAATTTATTAGTACGATTACCAAAAATTTCTAATATTTGAGACCATATTTTTTTAAACCAAGACTCACTATAAGAAGTTTTACCTGCAACCATCATTACTATTTCTGTAGCAATAATTTTACCTATAGCTTCTTTAGCTATCAAAGTTTCATTGCCTTTATATATAATTTCATATTCTTGAAATACTTGTTTATAAACATCTGTTTTTTTAACATCGTTAATCATATATTTTACAGCAGGATTGTTTTCTCCACCAATCATTTCAATAAACATATGAGCTGCTTCTTCTGGTAAAGTATCAATTAATGCTTTACCTTCTATTATTTCTACAGTTTTTAATAAGATGTCAGCTTTTGCTCTAGCTTCAATTTTTTCACCTTCATACATTATTTTATCAACTGCTCTGTAATCAATTCCATTTATAGTTAAAAAGATTTTCATGGTTTCTTCTAAATCCTTGAACTTATTTTTAATTTCTTTAGAAGGAGTATTTTCTCGGATATTACTATATGCTCTAGGAATAAATGGTTTTCCATTTACAGTCACAATAGTATAAAGAGAATGAGTATTAGTACGAACCTTAACTTTAAATTTAAAATTAGCATTTTTTATATCTTTTTCTAAGTAAGATATGGAAGCAGAACTAGGTAAAAATCCTTCATTAGAATAATTATATTTGTTTAATATCTTATATAATTCTCTTTCTTCTATAGAAGCTAATATTTGACCATTTATATCTTTTTCTATTTTTTGTAAAAGTATATCTTTATTCTTTACTTCAGGAGATTTATTTACAAACTCTTTAAATCCTTCTATATCTTGTTTATTTCCTAGTCTTAAATAATCAGTTGTATCAAAAATACCTATTTGATTGTTATTTAGTTCTATAATACCGTCATATTTATTTTTTATATTATTTTGAAAGTCCGTATCATTATTTGCTTCTAGTCTTTCCATATAGTAATCTTTAGCTATATATGGATTTTTTAAATTAACTAAAAAAGGTACAGAAATTCCTTTTTCTCCAACATAGTCTTTCCATAGATTTTTATCTTTGCTTAGATGAAATACATTTTTACCTAAATCAGAATCTAACCTTGTTTTTTTATTTCTATCGTATTTATCAAATACACTTTCTGTAATATGCCATAAAATATCTCTTACCTTGCTATTAGGAAATATAGTATCTAAGTAATCAGAATAAGCTTGTAATGATTGTTGTTTTTGTTGTGAGGTTATAAATAAATCAGAAAGATATTTATCAGTATTTATTACTTTATCTGTAGGTATTTTAGAAATAGCACCGTTGATTTGAGATTTCCATTCTTTAGTATCATACTTAGCTCCTCTTTCCTGTATTCTTTTTTCAAATTCTTTATCTGTAAGATTTATAACTTTATCAAAAGATTCTGCGTTATTTTTTAATAAATTAGTATTAGATGTAAATAAAGTTTTGTTTTCAGAAATAGCTTTTTGTTTTGCAACATTAAACATTTCTTGCATCATTTGATTATACTCATTATTCCATTTTTGAGTACCACCATCTTTAACTTGATAAGTTGTTACATTATATTTATCAGCTATCTCTTTTACTTTACTATTTATTTCTGTAGAATAATCATCATCTAAAGAAATAAATTTATTTTCTCCTTGATTTTTAAGGTAACTTTTACCAATAGTAGGATGTCCAAATACTATTCTATCATTTGGTGTAATTAATTGATTAAACCCTAAAGCTTCATATACTTCATTAGCAAGATTACTATCACTTTCAAAAAGCTGATTAATAGCAATTTGTTTATTTAAATACTGAAGAAACTGTTCTTCTGGTATTGATTGACCTTTATATTTTATTACGCAACCCATAATTTGTTCATTTTAATTAATTCTATTATACTTACAGAAACATTATATTTAGAAGCTATTTCTTTCATTTTCATAGTTCCAAATAAAGTTCTAATTTCATCAGCTTTTTCTTGTGTTAATTTAGCTTTTGGATGGTTTTCACCTTTAAACTTTTCAGAAATCTTTTGTTTGGTTTCTTTACTTAGAGATTTACCTGTATGAGCTTTTCTAATAGCTTCTTTATGTTCATCTGATAGTTTTCTACCTATTTTATTAGGATGGTTTTTATTAGCTTTAGATATTTTCTCTTTATGTTCTTCTGTCAAAATCATTCCTAAATTACTATTAACTTCTTTTCTTTTATTAAAAGTAGGTTTAAGCGTATCAATAAAAAACTGCTCTAACTTTAAATTATATTCTTTAGGGCATTTTGCTAAAATTTCAAAACTAAAATTTTCTTTACCGTATTTATTATAAGAACATTGTAAATGTTTATTAGGGTGTTTACCTAAATTCATATTAGCAAAATGAGTTCTTTTTCTACTGTTTAAATTTACAGCAGAACCAATATAACCATCTCCAGTTACTAAATTTGTTATTTTGTATATTCCACTTATGAACATTGTTTTTCTATTATGTTGTCTTTTAATAACAAAGATAGTAAATTTTCTCCAGATATACCAGAATTAGTTAATATTTTTGAATATACTTGATTAGCTAATTCAGGATTCTCATCAAATAGTTCTTCTACTCCTACTTTGGTAGAAGACTTATTCAAATCTTCTATACTAGGAAATTCATCAGTATTGTTTTTACTTTGAAATTCATCAATAGTTAACTCTAATTCAAGTTTTGATAATCCAGATTCATTTAATAAAAATTCAAATTCAGGATGATTATGATTTATACAACTCATGGTTTACAGTTATTTAATTTATTCAATATATTTTCTTTACCTTTTCTCTTAATAAGTACTTTTAATCCTGCTTTAGAAGTAATACCCCATGCAGATAATTCAGTTTTAAACTTATCAAATATTTGATCATCTGTTAGATCAGTGGGAATAGATTGAGATAACTTTAATTCATTTACAATATCTTTATAAGTTCTTTTAAGATTATATTTTTGTTGTAAAGAATTAGAAGCTTCAAATTGCCCTAATCTTGTTCCTGGATCTGGAATATTAGTATCATTATAAAGTTGTTCTATTAAAGGATTTAAACCTGCTTTTTCTATATTAGAGTTATCATTAGCAGAAGAATCTTCTGATACATAAAAACTAAATTCTCCTTTTTTATTTAAATCTGACCATTTATATAGTTTAGTATATAGTTTTTCTTTTTTCTTTTCTAATTTAACCATCCATCTACCAGAAGGTCTTTCAAATATAATACTAGGATTACCAGATACATCAGGAGCAATGTGCGTAACTTTAGTTTGACCTATGATAATTGGAGTTTTTAATTCAATATCTATAGCTCCATATAAAGTAGAACTATTGTATTTTTTACCTATTAATTCAATGTTATTATACATCCAATCAGCCTCTTCTTGAGTAAGTTCTTTGCTTTTAACACTAGTAGATGATTGAGTAGGTTGTTTTCCAGGAACAGTTTTAGTAGTAATTTCCTTCATAATAGCTCTTTCTTTAGCGGAACTATCAGTTGTTTTAGGTTCTATTAACGCAGGAGTTTCAGGAATAGTTTCATTCTCTAAAGGAATATTCATGTTATCTTGTTCTTCTACACCTTCTTCTCTAATAACTCCTTTAAATTTACCTCTTTTTCTTTCATTAAATACATAATTATTTAATGGAATTTTAGAAGGTGTGTTTACAGAAGTAGATACTTCATAATTACCTCTAACTCCTTTTTTAGGAACAGAAGTATATGTAATTGAAGTTTCAGTTTCTCCTGACTTTTTAAATAGGATAGATTCTTTAATCTTTTGTTTAGTATTTTGATGAATTAAAATCATATCATGATTTAATATAGAAATTACAGTATCTTTCGGTAGAGTAATTGAAAAACTACCATCTCCTTTTTTAATTCTAGAAGAATAGTTTTGTCTACTCATATCAAAATAAGCAATTCTCTTATCTGTAGCTTGAAAAGAAGGTATTAACTCAGCATCATACCAAGCTGCAGCTTTAATAGAATCTATTTCATCATTTGTTATTGTCATATCAGATGTTGCAAATTTATTAATAATTTCATTCATTAAAGGAAATAAATAATTTACTGGTATAATATCAATAAATTTAGTAGTAGAGTTGATTGTACCATTTTGAACAATAGAAAGAACAATTAGATCTCTAGCAATATCTTGAACATCATCATCTGGATAATCATATAGTTCTCTAAATGAATTAATTAAAGCATTTTCTTCAACAGCATTTGCTCTAGCAGAAAATCTATGAACTGCATCAAAAGGAAGTTTATATTCATCTTTTCTTAAATACTCTTCTGATACCATTAACATTTCTTTAATCCATAAGTTATTAGCAAATTCTTTATTACGTGCTTTAACTTTATTAATTCTATCAACAATAGTATTAGTAGAATATTGTAATCTTTCTTGATGTGCCGCAAGATTACCACCATCAATTGGCATAGTATTTAATATATGAGTAATTACTCTAGATGACCATTTTCTTCTAATACTTACTTTTTTATCTATTGGTAAATATGAAAAAGGAGTCATTAGATGATTTAAAACTTCTTCAGTATCACCTCTATAATCTAAGAACATTTCACTCATCATGTCAAAACCTTGAATTCTATTTTGAAGAAATCCTTTTACAACGGTATTATTATAAAAATTGTTTAAAGATTCTTTAGTAAAAATATTAGAATTAAATAATTTCATTAAGGCTTTATTTTCTTCTCTAATATGAGATAATGATTGAGCACTTCCAGTATCTTGTTTACTTAATCTAACAAATTCAGAATCATATTTAGCAATTTCTTCTAAGTATAGATAAAATTCTAAACTTTTCTTAGGTTTAGCTGCAATAGAATCACTATCATAATTAAAATCAGAGAAAAATTTTGTAGCATAATTTTGAAAGATTTCCATATCAGCAGGAGAACCATCAACTGCTTTTTTAAATAATGCT
>ENA-OSIY01000652-OSIY01000652.1-marine-metagenome-genome-assembly--contig:-NODE-652-length-19203-cov-9.224197_pt1 | contig 19203 bp, 33 predicted proteins | sample MGYA00237884_ERZ534233 | MGnify/ENA primary metagenome ERZ534233 (study PRJEB26412, sample SAMN06343840) | marine metagenome | isolation source: estuarine water | place: USA: Columbia River Estuary... | reverse complement strand
TCATTGTTCTTGTTGTTTAATTGTTAGTTCTTCTCCAGTGAGTGCGAAGTAAAGGTTTTGAAGTTGGTGAACGTATTGAATGTTAATATTTTTCTCAATACCAAGTATATTCCATTTATTACTTTTATCTATCGGAGGATTTAGGTAAATTGAAAAACGTGGATTTTTCATATCATACAAAACTGAAGACAATACATCTCTTTTACTAAATCCAAACTTCAACAACCATTCTTCGGTTAGTGGGATAGGTTTTACTTGATTATGTGGTTCTTTTACAATATAAGTAATTGCTTCTAAATCTATTCTATTTACTTTACCTAAAGTGTCATAAAAATAATTGCCTATTCGTAATTCACTTGCTTTCATTGTTCTTGTTGTTTAGTTATCATTTCTATTTACGATATGTGGTAAAAATTGCCACTTATTCTTGTTCGATTGTTCCATCTCTGTAATGGGTTGTTACTTGACTAAACTCTACACTGTCATCCACTATCTCAAGGTGTCCGCTGAATACATATCCAATTGCTTTCAAAAGTCCTTCAATCATTTGTAACACTTCGTCAAGGTCTACGTCATTGTGTGGAACTTCGTGTGTTATTGTATGGTTGTATTGTTCTATTACTATTTTCATCCGTCTTTATTTAGGCATTGTTCTACTTAAATTCTTGCTTTTATATTCGTCTTTCAGTCGTTCCAAGTAAAGCACAAAGTCCATAGCTTCCTCCTGTGCGTGTGTAAGCCATTGTAACGTATCTAAATCAGTTCTTTCTAGCGTTGTTTTATACTTAGCTATTCCAACTTGCGAACGTTCGCTGAATCGACTAAGAACACGCAGAACAATTTTATCCTCTATTTTCTGATTCATATTCATTTTTTAGTTTTTTAATTTGATATATAGCTTCATCTGCTGATATTTTAAACCATTCGTTATTTTCTGTTCCATAAGTTTCAAAAAAATATCTTTCAATTAAAATTGGATTATCTACTCTTGTACAAAAAATAGCTTCATAATCTCTTAATGGAGATGATACATTATAATTTTTAAGTCTTTTTGCAACATCTATTGCTCTACCTATTTTCACCCAACCATTCCAAGCGGGATTTATTATAACATATATCCATCCTTTATAAGGCATAGACTTGTATCTATCTCTGTAATATTTTTTATGTTTTTCTCTTACACATTGTAAGCAATAACTATGTCTTTCAACAGCAGTTTCTTCTTTACATAAAATACATTGTTTCATAAGAAATTGATTAAGGTGTTGTAATACTCTCGGCAAAGCTCTACCTGTTCTTTGATTGCTTCTATTACTTGTTCGTCTTTTTCTACTTTGAATACTTTTACACGTCGGTTATCTGGTATGTGGTCAAAGTTATGGCGTTTCTGTACTTCGTCGCGTAGGTCTAGACTTTCTTCTAGTAGGTTAGCGTTCCAGTGTGCGCGTCTTACTTCGTCTTCTACCATGTCTGCGGGTGTGTTTACCAAACAATAGCACAATAACGATTCGGTTTTGCCCGTAAGTTCCATGTAGCCTTGCAACTGGTAGTAATAATCCTTTGTAGGTATTTCCGTAGCAAAAAACGGAAAGGTAGTAGCGTCCCAAGAACTTTTAACGTCTAATAAAATAGCGTCCGTGTTTACGTCGGGTGTACCAGTCATGAAGTCATTACTAAAATGCTCTTCGTTTTTCCATATAAAGCCTAAATCTAGAATGTCAGATACTAAATTGATAGCTTCGTCTTCTACTAGGATACCTTTGTCCGTGTAACGGCTGTAAAATTGCTTTTTAATTCCGTACTTGTTTTGGATAACTTGTTCTTCTATGTATGTCTTTGCGGTTTGGCTTAACAATTCCCCCTTAGTTCGGGGGTTTGTCATTATCTTACCTATTGCTGAACATCTAATTTTAAAAGCATTCATAACGCGTTAATTAAATCGGTTTGACCTTCTGTTAAAGTGAACTTTGCTTCTAGTTCGGCACGTGTATAGTTACCAGCGTTAATAGCTTCTACGGCTTTTTGAAAACGTTTAGCGTCAATCGTAGGTAATTTAGTTACTTGTTCACCACTTGCGTCCGTGTCTTTGTCGGTTACTAGTCCTAACATAGAACTGATAGCGTAACGACGTACGTAAGTAATAGCAGACCCCATAACTTGAAAGTCATTCATTCCTTTTAAAGCTACGTTTTGTGGTATTGCCGTAGTGCTTTCGATTGTTTCGCCACTTTCCACATGAAATAAACACGTAACTAAATTAGTGTCGTTAATCAACTGAGTGAATCCTAGTCCGTGTTTTTTTAGTAATGGATTAATAACGCTAAAAATTTTCGGTAAGTCCGAATAGGAATATCCGTAGCCTTGCGTCGCCTTGTGAATTACTGGTACTTCTTGTTGGAATGTTGCCAACGCTTTAAATAAATTTTTCATGTTAAATAAGTTTTGTTTAGACAAAGATATAATATTTATTCTAATTCACGCACTTTTATTTTATATTTTTCTATAATATTTTTCAGTTCGTCAATAGTCCATTTTTTCGTAACGTGCGCCCGTTCTTGTAGTTCAAGTAGCTTTTGCGCTCCGATTTTTTTCTGTATGCCTATCTGGTAGTTTAGTAAGTTACCACTTAAGAAGGTGTTGCACGCTTCACATTGTAAGTGTACGTTGTCTTCATCAAAGCGAACGTTTGAATGACCCCCAGAACTAAAATAGTGGCCCGCGTTCTTTTTCTTTGGTGGCTGTTGACACGAAACACACGTCAAACCATTGTCGCGAAGTCTTATATACTTGTTAAAGATTGTTTGCGCTTCTTTAAGCCAGTCTTGTGTCGTTTTTAGGTCGTTTTTCATTCGTGTTTTTGTTTCCTTCCATTGCTTTACCTTGACTTCTTCGACAAAGGCTTTAATACATTCGTCTTTTAAACAATACTTGTGATTGAATCGGATAGGTTCGAACTTGTCTTTACAATTTTTACAGCGCATCTTGACTCAAAATATAGTTAGACCATTGTGTAGCCATGGCGTTAGCTATTCCGTCAAAGGTTTTACTTCTTAACGTTCGACGTTCTGCGGGGGTTTTAGCTTTTTTAAGTGCTTCAAAGTACCATTTAGGCTGTTTCTTAAGTTGTCCTTTATGGCTAACGAATTCTATAAACTCGCCTTTTCCTACGATATTAGTAGGGACTAAATTAGGTAATTTAAATAACCAAAGACAAGTACTTTTTTGCGCTTCGTCGCCAAATTGCCACGGCTGTATTATTTGATTTGGTTTTCTTATTCCAGTGCTTATAACTGAAATAGGATTTTCAATAGCTTTGTATTTTATTTGCGCATTCATTAATTGACCTACAAATTCTAAGGCTTCTTCCTGGTCTTTGTGTCTTTGTTCGTTTTTAGTTCCGTCTTTATTGTAAAGCCATCTAGCACCGCTTACAGCTAAAAATGTACACGGCGGGTGCGCTATCATTAAATCCCAGCCCATATCAATTACTTCGAACACGTCTTGTTGATAATGCCATTCGGGGTGTCCACCACTACAAGGTAATAAATCACAGCTGAATGCTTCATGACCTAATTTTCTAAACGCTTTTGTTACAGCTTGGCTTTCTTCGCAAGCTATTAATACTCTTAACTTTCTCATTAGTCGAATTTTATTGTTTCTTTAATCCAGTTTCTAAACTCTAGCTGTAAATCAATCTGTTGTTTAAATATTTCTTCGCGGTTTGCTTCGTTAGTATTCAAAAGTCGGCTGTCTACCTTGCGTATTTCGTCTGCTAGTATGTTAGCTTTACGCTTTAAGTCTTGTTTGAAGACGAACTGGTCGTTAAGGTCTTCGATGAAGTCTGCTAGTACTGGTAATACAGCGGACAAAGTTACGAGTTTGTGGTTTTTAGTCATAAGTCTAAGTTTTTGTATTTGTTTTCGTTTTCTAAATCTTTAATCTTTTCTTTTAGGTGTCCGTTTATTTTCATTGCGTAGTTTATTTCGCGTCCTATCATGCGCATTTCCATTTCTAGGTCGTAGATTGTCTTTTCTATTTCTGTTAAGTCTAGTTCTACGTCGTGCGCGCCTTGTATAAATGCGGTGGCGTTTGGTTTCTTTGCTTCTAGGTCTTCACGTGTTAGTCTAATCCGTGTTTTTATACTTTGTAGTTTGCTCTTAACAAGTAAAAGCTGTAAGGCTATGTCCATTATTGCATTGATTTTAATTTGTGTCCTAAATTGGTTAGTATTTTTACTTCTTCTTTTATCGGTGCGCCGTAAATCTTTTCGTAAACGTTAGGTGCTTTTGTAATTTGTTCAAAGTAACTTAAACGTTCTTTATCAAACCAGATTTCAATTTTACCGATGTTTCCGTTTGAACGTGGCTTTATCTTATTAAAGTAAATTTCAGCTAGGTTAAAGGTTGGGTCTTCGCGGTGTACGGTTATCATGCACTTACCAGAATTAAACCATTCCGAACCACCTTTTAAATCGTATGGACTAGGTGGGTTACGTTTTCCGTTTTCCTTTTCCGTTAGTTTTGGGTGAATAATTGTATGTAAATGCAACCCGTTGTCTTCTGCTATTTGGTTTCTGTAAGGTAAAACGTATTCCAAGTATTGCGCATAACCGCCATAGTCATTGTAGGGGTGGTTTAAATCTTTCCAGCTATCAATAGAAGCCGTATGTAGTTCGTCTTTTTTTTGTATTTCTACAGACATATCCCAAAATTGAACGGGTGTTAACTTAGCTTTAATGTCAGCACGTGTCAAAACTTTAAAATGCTGAATAACCCAGTCAATAGCTTGTGTGATTTCACTATCTTTAATTACGTTGCGGTCATCTGGATTAAAACTTTTACCCGTCTTTTTGTGGATTAAGTCCGCTATTATTTCTACGTTATTTCCAACGTCTGGAAAATATACTAAATGTTTCCACCCGTAAAACTTTGAAGTGTTCATCAAACATTCCATTAATACTTGTGTTTTACCGCTCATTGGAAAACCAGTCCAATCCGTGCAATTACCTAAAGACATAGAGTAATGTTCGTGTAGTGACTTAAAACCTAAATATTTTCCTTTTTGGTTATAATTGTCGCGGTGTTTAAATAAGTCCGTTATTACGTCGCCAGCTTCTGTTATTTTAAATCCGTTTAACTCCATGGTGCTTTCCATTTTTTAGGTTCGTTTACTTCTTGTATCGTTTGTACTTTATCCCAGAACAAACCTTGCCATCCATTTTCAATAGAATTATTAATTACGTATTTGCATTGTTCGTTTGAATAGCTTTCCATCTTTTTTAAAATAGTGTTTATGGTAGCTTGACTTAATGCCTTACGAATTGATTTTCTGTAGTCAATCCAAGAATCTAAAATTACTTCTTTTTCATTCTTTTCTTTCTTATCATTCTTGTTTGTTGTTGATGGTTTGTTAGTCGTTTGTTGATTGTTTGTTAATGGCTTGTTAGTAGTTTCGTTTTCATCTTGGTAACATTCATATTTACAGATAGTTACTATAGTAAATTGGCTTGTTGATTTTAGTTCAATTTCGTTTGTCTTTTCTAACTTTTTTAAAATGGTTCTAATCTGCTGAATACTGATTCCAGTAGCGTTAGAAATGTTACCCAAAGACGAAATAAATTGACCTCGTTTAACATCGTTACCTTGCCATTTAGCGTCTTTATGGTTCGCTTTAATTAGCATATACAAAAACAAATGTACTGCTTCGGACTTATTAAACCATTCCCAGTCTAAAAACTTTCTATGTATTTTAATCCAACCGCTCATTTCTAAAACTTTCTAGTGCTTTAATAACTGTAAACGCTTGTTTGTCATCTATACAAACAGTTCTTGAATCTTCTCCTACAAATATTTCAAAGCAAATAAATTCACCATTTGAAATAATCATTTTGTCTTTACTAGTGTATTGACATTCTAAATAAATTTCACTCATTTTATTAATTTTTAGGTAAAAAAAAACCCTCGCAAATCCGCTGGAGTCTCACGTCAGCTTCATTACAAGGGTAAATAATTCCTTTAGGTTAACTATGTTTGAGACTCTAACCTTTACAAATGTAACTATATTACTTTAATAGCTGTCATTGTTTCCGTATTTATTTTCTTTAATTCGTTCTTTAATCAACTTAAGTTCGTACGTACTGATGCAATTCAAAATGTCTTCTTCAAGGTTGCGATATTCTGGTGTATACTTTGTGCCTTCAAACGCTTTTAAATATTCTTGAATTTGATTAATGTATACTTGGTCTTTACTTTGGTTTAAATAAAAATGTACCATATTAGACCAGTATAAAACGGTTGGGTGTGTTACATTAAACCTATTGCCTATTTCTTGAAATGTCATTAATAGCTGGTTACGCATTACGTACATTAAATACGCTCGTTTATACACTATTTCGCGTTGTCGTGTTTTTCTGTCTAGTCGGTCGCGTTCTGTAAAGAATTTGACTTTGTCTATTATTTCGTTCATATCGTTTCAATTTTAAACGTACCCATGTTAAAACGTCCGCTTTCGATTAAGTCCCACTTTTTGTAGTGTGCCAAGTTCTTAGAATTAAATATCCATTCTTGGATTGTAGTTAATCCAATTGTGTAAGTTAGTTTGTATTTCATTTTTCGTATTTTTCGTTATAATATTCAATAGGTTCTTTCATAAAATGACCTTCTTCTAAATCATCTATTTTAGCTAAATCGTAACCTTCATTACTTCCTAAATCGTAAGCTAACATTATATGTTCTTTTTCTCTGTCTATTAAAAGCAAATCAATTAATTCCAATAACTGTTCTTTAGTATAACTTTTTTGCATCATATCATTTTCAATGAAATTTCTAAATGCTTTTATCGGTGTTTTCATAAGGTTTGATTAAATTTTATTTCACAAATTCTTCTGTAAAGGTCTTCGTTAAATGTCCCTCTAATATGTTCGTGTTGGTTCTTCGTCGTCCAGAAGCGAACCATTCTTTGTAGTTTAAATACCATAATACGTAAAATCAAATTCGTTTCTATCTAAATATTGCTGACGTTCCAAAGCCTCGTTATAAAGCCAAAGAGAATTATTTCTAAACTCTTTTACAGCTTCTTGTATAAATTCCGTGTACTCGTCTGTTATTTTAATCGTTCCCGTTTCGTCCGTTGTGCTGTGGAAAAACGTACCATGTAAAGGATTGATATTAAAGTCAAGGTAAGTCCCGTTATATTCGTCGTCTAGCCATTCAAAATCGCATACAAGCGTGTAATAGTAGTCGCCTAAAACGTATTCAATTTCCATTTTAAAAGGTGACATTGTGTAGTCTGTTATTTCAAAGTTCATCTTATTTGTTTTTAGTGATTAATTCTCCGTATTTTTCTAGTACTGGGCTTTGTACGTGTACTGGTATGTCTTCGATTATTTTATCCGCTTTAATGTAGTTCGGTCTAGTTGCTATAAAGAATACCATAACAGCTAAGAATAAAGCTACGGGCAATAATAAATCTAATAACTCGTTTTGTTTTTGTGTAGTTTTCATGCTTCTAAAGTTTTTAATAAATTGTTAATAACCGCCCAACGTGTAACCGCTGAATCTGTAATAGGGTCGTTAGCCCCTAACTTTTCTAAACACTTTTGAACTTCATTGTACAATTCATGTTCTTGTGCTTTGATAATGTTAATCATTTCGATTGCTTTCATAGTAATTAAATTAAGTTTCTGAATTAGTTATATGCAAATATAAAGATAAGGTTTCAGTTATGAACTATTTTTTTTCACTTATTTACAAAATATTTTTTATTTTATCTCGAAAGCCTTTATTTTACTAGGAAAAAATTTATACCCGATAGGGTGCTAATGTAAAGGAAATGTATTTATTTATACCCGATAAGGTGTAAAGTGTTTTAAACCGCACAATGATTTGTGTTTTTATTCATTATATAGGACTTTCTACCATTAAGTGTATTTAAACGCACATTATAAGGGTATAGCCATAAAAAAAGGGCTACCAAATAAGGGTATAGCCATAAAAAAAGGGCTACCAACGTTATGGCAACCCTTTTTATAATACAAAAACTAATTTAACTGGTGTAAATATAGGCTAAAAATAGAACTCGTTAATACTTTTTTGTTCTTTTCCGTAATTAAAATGAATAAATCCGCTTTTACCTAGCTGAAAGTTAGTCATTACCCAGTTACTAGACGGGCTAAATGCGGGGTAATTGTAATACTTAAACACGTCCGAACTAGAAGAGTCGAATAAGTATAAATGTGAATCGCCTTTTTCAAAGATTATTTCGTAGCCTTTATTTAAAAGTTGGTTCGTGTTTAGATAGCCGACTATTTTGTTAATCTGGTTAGCGTCAATCTTCGGACGAAAACCGAACTTTAAGTTATGCGTATCTTTTCCATGTGTCGTAACGAAACAATAGTTACCAATAAACTCATGGTCAATAAACGAAGTTTGATTTGTAACCTCTACATTTTTTAGGTCGCGTTCGACATAAGTTTTAAAGAACTGATTAACGAAGTATGCAAAATCACCGCTGTGATTATCGTTACAGATATTCTTAACGTATATTTTATCGTAGTACGGCGAAAGTTGAGTAATTAACATCGTCTTAAATAAGAAACCTACGTCGAACGCTTTTTGGTTACTCATGTTTTGAGGCAATGAATGACCGCCCCTTGTAGTTTGTCCGTTAAAGCCGTCTAAATAATCGCCTAAATCTAGTATATGTAGTACGTTACTATTCTGTTTAGCCAAAGTATAGCTAATCATTTTTTCCAAACGTTCAAAAAGTATGTCTTCGTTCCATTCTGACGGGTATAAACTACGCCCTTTATCGCTAGAATCCATTCCGATATGAACATCTGTAAAAACTAGCTTGTCGAATTCACCTTCGTATTGCGTGCGCTTTACTTTTTCCGTGTTTAGTTTGGGTGCGTTTTCTAGTAGCTTAACAAAGTCTATTTCTAAGTCTTGACCGCTGTTAAAGTTTGGGTTCTTAAAGAATAAACTAGCGTCTTTTGTTTTTAACCAGCCGTGCTTTACGTCTTTGTCGTCTAATCCTAAGCTGTTAGCTTCGCGTTTAATGGCGCGGAATTGTTTAACCACGTCGAATTCTTCATGGCTTATTCTAGGTCGAAAATTACCCATATTTTAAAGTTTGGTAAGAAGTTGTAACCTACTTCGAAAGGTTTCACTAAAGGATAACCTTACTAGGAATCCTAAAACGAATGCAATGATAACAAATAACCAGTTAACCTTTGTTTTTGTTATGTACTTGTTTTTATACTTGACTTTTAAAACGTCTGCTTTGACTATTTTTGTTTTGTATCTGTATTCAATACGCGTTTCAAACCTCGTTTTAGGCACGTAGGAACGCTTGTAACGAACTATAGTATCTTTTTGGACTACTATCCTTTCCCAATATATTGAGTCCCTTAGAACGTACGGAATGGAGTCAATCGAAGTTATCCTAATTGTGTCACTATCTACACCACATGAATAGCCTTTTTTGATTGCTTTACGCAAATGGTAGTTAGCAGAACACGAACTAAGTAAAAGCCCTAAAATGATTAGGTACTTCATAAGTTTTTTAACATTTCTATTACACGTGGACAAGGGTACATATCTGATTTGTCTTTACGAACTGAGTTATGTGTATAGATTCCTTTAACGTTTTGAAAAGCTGGTTTATCAATACCCCATATTTCCGAACGATATTCTTTTGGTATGTCGTAAGTATCGCAAAGGTATTCGATTAGCTGACGTAAAGACTCTATTTGTGCGTCGCTGTATTTATACCAGTATTTAAAACCTTTGAACGGCTTGTCTAGTTCGGTAACGTTTGAGGGTGCAACTACACCGCCAGCGTAATTATAATACTTGTCGCCTTTTTTCTTTAAGTAGCCCCAATTACAAACCTCTATACCGACAGAACATTTGTTTAAGTTAACGTATTTCGCACCATTAACAGCAAAGTCTTGGTTATCTATTCCTAAATGCCATGCCCAATGCTTAGAACTAAAACATTGTACTATCAATCCGTTTTCACCAATGATAAAAGCCGTTGCGATTCGTGTTTCGTTAGAGTTCCAGTACCTAGATACGCCTTCTGCATTACCATTACCCGCCGTGTGGTGAAGGTAAATTTGTGTTTTAGCCGACTCTTCTTTAAAGAACTGGTTATCTGCAAGTCGAACTTGTTTAATCTTACTTATGTCTAGTTTCATTTTAATTCGTCTATTTGTTCCTTAGAACGCTTTAAAAATTGAATGAACTTATCCCAAACATTAACGCCAGTTACACTAAAATAGCTTTCGTTAATACTTTTTACTTCTGTAATTACACAAAAGAAGGTAAACGCTTTGGTTAACACTAAATCAATTGCAATGAAATGACCTAAAATGTCAGCTACTACAAACTTTTCTAGTAAGAAAATAAATACAATTGCACCCGAATAAAGCAAAGACTTACTTATAGTATGGCTTAAACGTCTTGAACGTATAGAAGTCCACCCGTTTTTCTTGACACTTCGCCAGATACCGAAACATGTATCTAAAATGATAGCTAAAACAGCTACTAAAACTAACGGCTTTACTGGTGCTAAAATAGCTAGCGTAGATAACAAGAAAATGGATAGCTTAGACTTCATTAAAAAACCATTACAGCGTTATTGTATCCGTTGTCGTCGTAACGTTGTCCACATCGACCCCAACACGTACCAACGCAATTACATTGGTCAATCTGTGGGCGTAAATCTGTGTCGCGGTTTTCTTGACTAGTAAATAACGGGTATAGATTCTTATTAGCTAGTAGGTATCTAATCAATCTTTGTTCAAAGAACGACGCCTTTTGTGCGTAGTGTTCCATTCCGAAAGCTACTTCTGCGCGACTAACCGAACCGCTGTTGTCGCCGAATTGTGTTTGTAAACCTTTGTTTTTAAGTTGGTATGTAAGTCCGAAAATTGCGTCTTCTGCAGAACGCCAAGAAACAACGGGCTGTATAAATTCCACTAAGGCTTCTTCATCGTTTGTTAACGTCTGTGCGTTGTACGCATCTAGTAAATACTTATAGAACACCGACCCCAAAATAGGCATTACGCGAAGCTGTGCTTGTGTCGCTATGTAAGGCGTTACGTCTGTTACGTCTACGTTCGCCGTAATTGGCGTGTTCGTTTTTAAATATGTTTCAGTAATAAAATATAACATCTTAAATAGTTGTTGGGGTTAAACTAGGTACTACGTCGCCACCATCTATAGGCGGTAAACTTGCAAGGCTACGAACTTCGTTAGTCGTCATGGTATTAAGTACCTTTGTAGCTACTAACGGACTCATGGCATTTAACGCGTCTTGTGTTTTACTTGCGTCGCCTTCTATTTCTACGATTGTTTCGTTAATGATTTGGAAATTCTTAATAGTAAAATCCGCTTTCAATTTAGAAATGCTTAATAGTTCTGTAAAGACTTCTTCTACCATTTCACGCAAAGGAATAACTACATTTTTTTCGAAGATAACGTAGGCTTGTTTTATGTCCGCGCCACCGCCTAAACTACCAGTCGTTCTAACACCCATTAAGATAGGGTCGATTGTATGCGAGAAACAAATTTGTTCTGTATTCAATGCGCTAGATTCGTGAAATAGTTTATCGTTTGAATTAGTCGGTATGCTTTCGATTTTTGGTAACTGGTCGGCACTATTTGCAAAGAAGGCAACGCCTTTTCCCGCGTTCTGTGCGCCTTTCATTCTGTCGATAGTGTCACGTAAGACCTTCTTTTCTTCTTCGCTTTGTGGACGCTTAGGAAACATCATTGCAAACGCTGGGAAAATACTATTTTGAATGTTTGATTTTGCAAAATATGAAAGTTCACCAGATAAAAACGCAAAGTTTAACGCGCTTGTGTACGTAGGCAATGGGTAATAGTCTTGTCCAATTGCTTTAATTTCGTATGCGTAAAGCTGACATTTGTCAGAATTTAACGGGTGGTATTTTGTTACTGGTAATACGTCGATTCTTGAAGCCCAATCGTCACATAAAAAGTAACAATCTTTTGCACGGTTAATACGTACCTTTTCGGGGCTTACGTTTTCGATTCTTTTTACTTGGTGCTTTTCGTCAAAGTACAATTTAAAGTAAACGCGGTTGTGTAAGACAAGGTGTTTAGTTACTTCACGAACTGATTTAGACAGCTTCATTTTCTTTTCCCAAGTGTATAGCGCTAGTTTTTCGTCAGCTGTTAACGTTTGCACCTTTAAATCGTAGCTAGCGCCTATAGTTGCGTTAACTTTAAAGTCCACAATTGACCCATGTAGTGGGCTAGTATAATAAAGCTGGTTAAGGGTTTCGGGAAATAGGTTGTCTTGTCCGTAGGGAATGTAGCCAGCCACTTGATAGCGTCCGTTTACGTAAGGTAGTGACAAGTTAGCCCCGCCTATTTTACCGAACGGAGTACTAAACGACTGATAGCCCTCTACTACTTCTGTTTTTACCGCTTTAAATCTGTCAAAAATACCCATGTTTAATCGTATATGCTAGAAATTGAAACGCCAGAAACTACCATGCGCCCTTCTTCTATTAAGTTAAAATCTGTTAAGTCCGTGTTTTCATCTATTACAATAGGCGTACTACTTTCGTAAACTTTGTACGTATATTGTCCTTTTACTAAGTCTAAATCTACTTCGTCTAGCGTGAATAGATTGTATCTATAAGGATAGTTCGACGTGTCGACACCTAACCAAAGGATAGGATCAACAGCCGTGTTAAATTCGTCTTCAAACACGAATAAATAAAAGGGGTCTACTAACGTTGTAACCTCTGACAGCGTCAAAGCAAACGTATTAACTTCACCTTTTTCAATGTAAATCATAACTATATTATTTAAGTTTAGCCACTTGTTTAAAAAACAAAACCCCACCGATTAAGGTAGGGTCGTTATAAGTGTTACGTTTCTAGAATGTAACTAAAACTAATTAAGCTGTAAGACCAGCGATAATAGCTGGGTCAACTTCGTAAGCTAGGTCTGTATTTTCAGCAAGTAAAACTAAGCTGTATTTTGAACCATCCGCACGAGCAGTACCAGAACCTTCGCCGTATGCGCTAACTTGTAAGAATGGGAAATACCAAAACTTTCCGTTTGCGTCACCTACGACAGCTGTTAAATATTGTTGACCAGCACCAAGAATTTTAATCGCTTTACTTTTTTCTTGGTCGCGTCGATGAAACATTAAGTTAATAGTTTGAGTAACGTAAGAAGAACCATTTACTAAGTCGATAGCGCCTTCTTCTGTAAAGTTACCAGTATTACGTTTGAACTCCATCGGTACGAAAGGCTCGGTGTGTGTAATAGCTGTTACTTCCCAATTAGTAGTCGTTTCTAATGTAGTAATTCCAGTTATGTTATCTTGTTGGTTAATTAATAGCGTATATATCCCCCCGCTGTTTGGGTCACATCCTTTAAGGATTTCTTGTAATGTAGCACATGCCATTTTTTCTATATTTTTTAAGTTCAAAAAAAAGGGGCGGGCGCATTACCCACCCCCGTTATTTTAGTTGTTTATTGACTAGTCGAAACAAACGTTATATACTACGATTTGGTCTGGGTTCGTGTAAGAGAAACCAGCTTTCAAGTTAGCACGTGTACGCAAGTAAGGTTCTGCTACTGAATCCGCAAGGTTAACAGCTTTCAACGCTTTAGCGTCGCCTTCTGCATCAAATGCGTAAATCAAATCTGTTTTCAAAGCAAGTACCATTGTGTTAACTGGTGCGCCTTCTGCAAGTACAATTTTAATACCTAAGAACGTCGGAGCTAATGGAGCAGTAACGTAAGTCAAAGTGTTACCAGAAGCAGCAGCAATTTGGTAATTTACGAATACATCAGAAGAAACGAACAAACGTAAGTCAGCACGTTTTGATTGTACCGCTGTTGGTGACGCTTGAAGTACAGCAGTCATTTGAGCAAGTACGTTAGATGAAGTAATTGCACCACCATACAAACCGATTACAGCATTGTCAGCACACAACTTTTTCAAGTATCCATCACACAAAGATAAAACTGGGTCTAAACTTTCTGTGTCACCTTGCCATCTGATTAACTCTAAATCGTTTCCAATACGTCCAGCCATTTCATTCCAGTAGTAAGACATGAAAGAAGCTACTGTAAAGTCGCCGTTAGAACCTTGTGACATTTGCAAAGCAAGGAATGATTGCTCGATGTCGAATTGACAAATTTGTGACATTGCACTTAACGCACAAACGTCGATAGTGATAGCGTCTAAGTTGTCTGTAGGTGCGCTAAAGTTACACGTTGAAGGTGCAAGCAAGTTACCAAAAGTAACGTTAGCTAATTTTGTAGCAGATTTAATACCAGGCAACGTTCTGTAGTTGTCTGCGATGTCTTCTGTTAAGTACGCACGAGAGTAAAACTCGTCTGGGTTTGGACATAATAACGCGTTTGTTTCTACGTCTAGGTTAAATTTAAGATTTCTCATTTTTGGTTTTTATTTATTATTATTTGTTACTAATTTTAAACGCTTTGAATTTATCGAAAGCCGACATTTTAACTTCTTTCGACATATCCATATCCTCTACTTCTTCTTCACGGACTAGAATTTCTTCCATTTGATTTTTCAAGTCTGCAATCATGGAAATAACCGAGTTAATGTTCTCTTCGATTAAAGGTTGTACGATAGCTAAGATAGCTTCTGTGTCCATTGCTGGGTCGATAGCCATTTCTTCTTCTACTACTTCGTCTGTAGCTTCTTCTACTACTTCTTCTTCTACGCTAGTTTCGGACATTTCTACGTCTTCTGTTACTTCTTCTGTAACTTCTGCCATTTCTTCTTTAACTACGTCTTTTACTTCTACTACTTTGCCGTCTTTGACAACGTAGATTTTGTCTTCGATTGTGTGTTCTCCGTCTGGGAAATTCATATTATATTTATTTAGGTGTTTGCTTAATTTCATTCCTAGAAAACCTTCGATTGAAAATCCTACTTGTTCGTTTTTTACTAGGGTATTATAATAGTCTACGTCTGTAACTTGTGCCGTTAACATTAAAGTTCCTTTCGGTACTTCGATTCCGTAGGTAGTGTAGGCTTTATCCTTCTTAGGGCTGTCTACAATCCAGCTTTCTAAAATATATGCGGGTACTTCTTTGCTTGCGTCGTGTTCTAAATTGAATACGTTACGATTTTGTAAGTCCTTCATGAACTTTACGTAGATTTGTTCTATAGTTTGTTCGTCAAATTGTACATAGTAGTCGCCAGCTTCGTCGTCGCGTCTGTAGATTTCCATAGGAATCATAGCGGGTGCTGTTACTCTATATTTAAGTTCGTCAGAAAAGAAGTGTTTTTTGTCTTGGCTAAATGCTAGACCTTTTACCTTTATAGCTGGTGTGTCTGTGAATGCGATTTGTTCGATACCTAAATCTTCGCCGTCTGAATATTCGGGGTCGATTGTAATTCTGTAAATAGGTAGTTCGTTATTCATGACTATATTAAAAAAAATGTATATTTGTTCAAAATTTATATCATGGTAGAAATATTAGGCAAACAGATTCCAAACGAAATGGACGAAATTACGATTCAGCAATTTGAAGGTATTACGGACATTCACGCGAACGCGGAACTAGACAACGTAGAAAAACATTTAGAGGTGTTTAAGTTTATGGGTGTTAGTGATGAAATAGAAGACGTTGACTTTGAGGTTTTCAAAGAGTACATTAATAAGTTCAATTCTGCAAAAGTACCTTCATCCGTTCTTTTAAAAAGTTTTGAAGTTGACGGGTACACTTACAAAGCCTACGACGAAGACTTTAAGCTAACGGCAAAAGACACGAAAGTAATTGAAAAGATTTTAGGCAATAAACACAAAGGTTATATTAGCGAAGTTTTAGCTGTGCTTTTTAAACGTGTCGACTTGTCTAAGGTCGAACATTACACGGACGCGCATATCAAACATAAAGCTAAATTAATCCGTGAATTAAAAGCAGAAGTTGCGATACCTTACTTAGTAGCTGTAGCCGACCAAATTAACAAACACGTAGAAAAACTAAATGAACCTACCGAAGTCGTGGCATAACGTCAAGCTATACCAGTTTAAAGAATTACGGCAATTAGAAAAGAGTCTAGGGTATTTTGCGTATCAGTTAGATACCCTAGCTATTCTAGCCGACGTAGATAGCGACGACCTAGAAGAACTAGAAATAGACGAACTAAACAATCTGTTTAACTCGGTAAGATTTGTTTTAAGCGAACCTAAAAAGGGCTTTAAGTCTAAACTTACTATAGAAGAAGAAGACTATATCTTTAAGCCGTTTAATAAATTGACGCTGTTTGAGTTTATCGACCTAGAATATTTTCTAAGTAATGACTATATAGTACATATTTCACATATAGCGTCCGTGTTTTACCGCCGTATTGATAAGGACAAGTGGAATAATATAGAATTTGAACCTTATATATTCAGTCCATTTGAACGATTCGAACTATTCGACGACGTATTTATAACAGACGTGTACGGAATTCTTACGGACTACCTAAAATATAGGGAAAATTTCATGCAGAAATACGAAAACTTGTTCAATGATAACGACGAAGAAGACGAAGAAGAAGACGATATAACAGACTTTGAAAGTATCGAGCAATACAAAGACAGCTTAAAGCAAAAAGAACACGGGAAAAAGGCTAAAAAGTGGGGCTGGGAAAGTTTACTTTACGACCTTTGCGAAGGTGACCTAACTAAAATGGACGAAGTAGGAAACCAAAGTTTAATATTTGTCTTTAATATGCTTTCAATGCGTAAAGATATGGGCTATTTAGAAGCCTCTAAATAATAGGTCGTCAGTAAACGAACCACCAATAGGCTCAAAAGTATATACTAAACTAGTTTTTTCTCCAAGAATTCTAGCGACTTGTAAGATAGGGTAACGTTCTGCCATCCATTGGGTGTACTGGTCGAATATTTCCGCGGTCGTTCCGTTGTTTTGTAGTTCGGCGGTTAGCTTTGCGCACAAGTCAAAGGGTAACATATTTTTAGTTCCGTTATTTAAGAACCCAAAATAGTACATAGCAATTATCTGGATTTCTAATTGACCTAGCGCGGGTATCTGTGCGTTAATTCTTACCGAATCGTAAAGACTACCAGTATCGATTAACGTTTCTGCTAAGATAATACGACGTAAAGTTTGCGCAATCTTATTACGTGTCTTATATTTTACGTTAAATATTCCGTTGTTTGCGTACCTTCCCATTACTCTACGATTGGTAAATTAGGTTCGTAAGGGAACTCCTCAGTAACTGAATGTCCAGCAAACGCGTGTTTAGGATTCTTCGGCTCTACTAAGTTAGCACCAAATTCGTACGTGTTTTCACTCATCACGTCGTAGTGATATCCATCTGCATAAACGGGAGGTGTAACGATTACCATTCCATCCATTACGGGCGGTGTTATCATAATCAATCCTATCTCAACAACCGCTTGAACTCCTTCTCCGTATGCTTCGTGTTTCTCTCCGTTGAATTCTACCTCAACGAGTATTCCTTTTGCTTTAAGGTCTTGCGTTGCTTTTTCCTTGTTTTCGTATGTTAATTTGAATATGTTCGTCATATCGTTGTAAGTTGTGCGAGCTGAGTATTTGTTAAGCGAGTTTTCCAAAGGGCGGACGCGTTGATGTTTGACGCTTCATATGGGGCGTTAAATCCACCGCCTAATGCGTTTAAATAAAGTTCTGAACAAGTAGGCATTGCAGCAGTCGTTGTATCGCTTCCCGCATCAACTCCGTTTATGTACATTTGGCAATCGTTTAACTTGTATGCAATTGCAACCTTGTATCTTGTGTTCGGTTGCACCGTAGTAAAGTAACCAATGTTTCCAATATTTGAACCACCATTTACAAAGTCAGCAGTAAATTTATTATAATCTATATCAAGACGAATTGAACCACCCGTATCCCAAGTTGATTCAGTAATTGAAATGATTCTGTTTGTAGCTGAAAGCGGATTCTTTAAAACGAAGTCAAGGAAAATTGTCCCCTCCGTTTGTCCAATCAAGCTACTAATTCCCGTCTTTGAAACTACGTCCGCGTTGCGTGTTACACTTGCTGATGTTGTAGGTATGTAACTTGTACTATAACTTCCCGCTTCGAGTTGTGCGCCCCAAATGAATAATGAATCCGTTGCAGTTGCTGACCAAAACTCAAATGCAGTTAATGTACCCGAATTAATTAAATTTATATTTACTTCGCCCGCAATAGTTAAAATGCTTGTTGCAGTAATTGAACAACGATACCAACCATTGCCTAAACTTTCAATTTGTGCAGTTGCTCCGTTACCATTTTGAGTTACTACACCCGTTGTTAAATTAAAATTAGCATAAGGACTTAACGTATAATCAAGAGTAAAACCCGTATTTAATGCCAACTGAATAAAGCCTAATGTATTTGCTTTGGCATAAACACTAAACGTGTAAGCCGTTCCGCTATTTACAGAGGATAAACCATTAACCCTATGGAAAAAATTTATTGCCGTTGCATTAATTCTATCGGCTGAATTTATGCCATTTGGTGCAATTGTATTATTTGCCGTTTTTGTGGTGTTTCCCAACCAATATGCGTTGTCGAATTGCTCACTATAAAACAAAGTATTAGTCCTCTGCGGTTCTACTAACAAACTTGGACAAGTACCATTTGAGTAGTCAAGTCGTGGGATGTTAAGGCGTGTTTCCGTTTTTTGGTAGTCCTTCGGTAATGTGCCTTGAACTAATTGTGCTCCCCAAAAATATGCACCCGATGTTCCGTTGCCCGTATATGAAAGAACATTATTTGCGTTAGTAACACCAAAGCCACCATTTCCAATATTACCTTGAGTTCTTGTTATTGAACATCTAAACCATCCATTCCCTACGCTTTCAATACTTGCGGTCAATCCACTTTGAATAGTTCCAATAGCACCCGTATTTACATTAAACCAAGTAAATAACGAACCCGCCACACTATCAAATAAATACAACCATATCCAATTTCTTTCACCTTCTTTTGCGTATACGCTTAAAGTGTTTGTTCCAATAGGAGTATCTTGTGGATATAAAATGTGATGAACACTATTTGCTGAATCTTCAATAATTTTATCAGCGGTTGTTGTCCCGTTTGGAGATACTATTGCATTTGCTGAAACACTTGCACCATTGGTAGTCCAATATGCGTTGGTAAATTGCTCTGAGTATTGCAACAAATTATA
>ENA-OSIY01000651-OSIY01000651.1-marine-metagenome-genome-assembly--contig:-NODE-651-length-19206-cov-10.638089_pt1 | contig 19206 bp, 4 predicted proteins | sample MGYA00237884_ERZ534233 | MGnify/ENA primary metagenome ERZ534233 (study PRJEB26412, sample SAMN06343840) | marine metagenome | isolation source: estuarine water | place: USA: Columbia River Estuary... | reverse complement strand
TTTCAAGCAGAAGACGGCATACGAGATTTCTGCCTGTCTCGTGGGCTCGGAGATGTGTATAAGAGACAGGTAGATGATAGTGCTCGTTCAACGAAGTACTTCAGAGTTTCCGATGTCCCACAGGTTTTACAAAAAGGTAAGAATCTATTAAGAATCACAGCACACCCTACTAATTTAGTTGAGGGTTCATTAGTTTATATTGATATACGTGATTCTAATGGAGACCCAATCTATTATGAAATTCCTGATTTTTTAGAAAACGATAAAAGTAGAATCATATCAATTTGGATTTATCACGATAAAGATATTGATAATACTCCAAATGGTGAGGCTACAATTACTCTATTAGGTATTGCTAATACTGATTTGGATGGAAATCAATTACCACCTAATCAAAGGGGCAAGATAAATGTTAAGTGGCAAACTACTGTTAATGTAGATAGAGAAAGAAATAACTCATCTGAAATTATATTTGATGCAAATTCATTAGGAGTTCCATCGGTAATAGTATCTCAAAGTTTTCAACCATATGAAAACCAACCTCAATCAGGTGATGGTTTAGTTCTAACATCGAAAACAGGCAAAGGTCGCTACCAATTTAGAGGAAGTTCGGCTCTTTTGTTTTCAACCGATGGGAGTACATTTGAAAGAGATTTATTACAAAGTGAAATAATACTTGATAACTTCGCTACCCCTGCAGTACCTGAAGCTACATTTCCAACCGCATTAAGTTCTACATTTTTTAGTTCATCTATTAGTGGTATAATTCAATCTGGAACTGGTTATACTGATGTTGTAAAACTTAAAACTAATTTTACTTCTTCTTTTGCAGATTTAACTGATAACACCCATACCTATACCGATGTTTCAGAAGTAGATTATGAAATAAGATATTTTCAAACTGGTTCTAATGTTGTTACACAAAACACTAGAAACTTTGTAGACTTAGCAATACAAAATATAGACCCGATAGTTGGTGTAGTTGATAAGATAAAAATATTACAAAAATCAGATGGACTTCCTGGTGATTTTGAATTACTAAATGAAGTACAAATTGAATATAAAAAAGCAGTAACTATAAAAGTACCAATATCATCTGAAAACTTAGATGACCCTAAGATATTAAAGTTACTATACTTAAATGCAAGTGGGGCTATATCAAGAACACAAACAATCACAAGCCCATTTGTATTTGATGGTGATGGGATTTATATTGGTGGTGATAATAATCAAATTAGTGGTTCTCTCTTCTTCTCCAATTCAGCTGGTACTGGTATTGAGATTGGTGGAGCTAGTAGTGGATTTATACGTTCAGTTGGTTACAATGGAATAACATCAGCATCTTTAGGAAAATCACCAGGTGGATTCGTAATCTATAGTGGTTCGGGTAATCTAAAAATGGGTGAAGATGTTTTGCCAGGTGTTGGTATGGAGTTCGTTGGGGATTATGATAATAGGCACCTCGTATTCAGTACAGCAAATGGTGGTATCTTAGATATCAAAACCGATAAGTTCTTTATTGGTAATTTAAACGAACAATACATAAGTGGTTCTGATGGCAACATTGAAATCAGTTCATCTATATTTCACTTAGACCCTTCTGCAAATGGTGGAGATGGTAGTTTAATAATTGGAGCTAATGCGACTATCTTAGCAGATTTAACTGTAGATAATCTTAGAACACCAGCTCTTATCAATGGAGCATCCTCTACTGAAACAAATTCATCCTCATCTATCAAAGCAGATGGTTTCGCAAGATTCGTATCAGCATCGATTGGTGGTTGGGGTATTACAACGGGCTCTATAGAAGGTGGAAACCTTATAATGAAACCTGAAGGTATCTTACAAACTAGAGATTTTGCAAGTGGATTAAAAGGATGGAAGATTTCATCTGAAGGAAATGGAACTGCAGAATTTGAAAACGTAAGAATTAGAGGTACGTTAAGAACAACAACTTTTGAAAAAGAATCTGTAAACGCAGTTGGTGGTCAATTATGGGTAGCTAACTCAACAACTATAACAGGTTCTATTACAGCCGGTGAAACCACAATGTCTGTAAAGAATGCTAGTGGATTTTCACAAGGTGAAATTCTTATTATAAAGAAAGTAGATAATACAGGATTCCAAACAGAGTATGTTTTATTAGATTCAGCATCTATTGATGGTGATAATTCTAATGAAGATGAAACTGGTGGAAGGATAATGATACAACGTGCTTACGGAAGTGGTACACAAGGAGATTTTGTTGGTGATTTAGCATCAGCAGCACAAGCATATGAAGATGGGCAAGTTATTGTTTCGACTGGTAAATTAAATACTGGTTACATCAAAATGAACGCAAATCCAAATGATGTGAATACACCATATATGGATATTGTTGAAAGAACAGGTAGTGGGTTATATGATGTTGCATTAAAAACCAGATTGGGTGATTTAAGTGGATTAGCTAATTCATCTTATGTATTTGGTAATTCAAATCCAGGTTATGGATTAGCAACCGATAATGTATTCCTTCAAGGTGGTATAATTGCAAAAACAGGTTCCATTGGTGGAATCGAAATGCAAGATAATAAATTATTTACTGGAACGGGAACGCATGGTAATTCAAACACTGGGTTTTATGTAGATTCAGGTTCATCGTTTTCATTAGGTGATAAGTTAGTTTGGAATCCATCAACAGAAGCATTGACAATAAGAGGTTCAATACAACTATCAGATGGAACTGATGTTGGAACGGCTCTTTCAGAAGTTACTTCTCCAACTGGTTCTAGAACTGTATCAATGACAGCTGATAAATATGTTGTAACCTTTGATTCATTTGGTAACGAAGCACCATCTAATCAAACCATAACATTATCAGCAGTAACACAAAGTTTTGGTACTGCTACCGCATATTATGAATTCTACAAAGATTCAACTCTTCAAGGTAGTAGAAGCCAAACAAGTACGTTTGTTGTAGATAGTACATTAGAAAAACCAACGGCTAGTATTCCAAAAACATACGCAGTAAACGTATTTACAGCATCAAGTGGTGGTTCTTCAGTTGCAACTGATAACTTAACATTATTTGGTATTCAGCCAGGTTCTGATGGTACTGATGCAGTAACTTCATTTTTAACAAATGAATCACATACGTTACCATTAAGTAGTTCAGGTGTAATTCAATCCTTCGCAGGGGCTGATACTGAAATGAAAGTGTTTGAGGGTATAACTGATAAAACATCAGCATATACATATTCTGTATCTAAACCATCACATATAACAACAACACAAACTACAAATACAATAGCCGTTACAAATTCAACAACACCATATAGTGGTTCTGTTACTATTACTGCAGCAAGTGGTTCTGTATCATTATCAAAAATAATGTCAATTGGTATTACTAGACAAGGTGATGATGGTTCGAATGGAACGCCAGGTGTAAATGGTGATAACGCAAAAACATTAATAGGAAGTGTTGATTCTCAAGTATTCGCATTTGATGATTCGTTTGATAATTCGGCTACGCCGGGAGCTATTCAATTCTCATTTTCTCAACAAAATCTAAATGATGTAATTCAATCATCTGATATTACAATCACAACCGCTGATAGTAATACAGTTACAAACTTCTCATTTGATGATAATAGTGTGAGTGGTGATGCAAACCAAAAAAGTGGTATAGTAAGTGGTAGTATATCATTTACAGGCGCATTTAATAATGGTGGTTTAAATAGTTCTAAGGATAGCTTACCATTAACTATTTCTTGTACAAATGATACCCTAACAGATTCAGTAACTATATTCAAAGTAGAAGGTGGTTCGGATGGTACTGATGCAGTAACTGCATTCCTTACTAATGAAGCTCATACGTTTGCATCACAAAACGATGGTACGATAGTTTCCTTTACTGGAGCTAGCACGGATATGGAAGTATTTGAGGGAACTGCAAATAAGAACTCAGAATACACATTCTCTAAAGTAGATGGTACAGGTGTTACTTCGACTAAAAGTGATAACACCATTACCATAACTGCTATGACTCACGATAGTGGTTCGGTTGTAATAACTGCTGCTAGTGGAAGTACATCATTAAGTAAAACAATGAGTTTAGTTAAATCAAAGCAGGGTACTGCTGGTTTGCCTGGCGCAGCTGCAAAACTTTTAACTCTTACTTCTGATTCACAAGTATTCGCATTTCCATCGGCATCTTCTTCAACACCTGAGGATAATGATGTATTGATTATTGTTAACCAACAAAACCTAAGTGGTACAATAGATGCTGGTGATATAACAATTAAGGATGCTGGTGGTAACACCTTAACAGACCCAACATTTGTTGCAAGTGTAACAGATGGAACTGGGCAAGTAAGTGGTTCAATAACGTTTGGGACTGGTGGGATGTCGCCGACTGGAACTGTTAGTGGTGATAAAACAAAACTTCCTTTAACAATTGAAGTCACTAAAGATGGGTTAGAAGATAGTTTAAAAATATTTAAAATAGATGGTGGTAATGAAGGACAAGATGGTGCTGATGCAGTAACCGCCTTTCTTACTAATGAAGCTCACACCTTTGCGGCAGATTCAACTGGAGCTATAGCATCATTTGTTGGGGCAACTACGGATATGGAAGTATTCGAAGGTATTACTAATAAAACATCAGTTTATACAATTAGTAAAACAGATGGAACGGGAGTTACATCATCTGCTAGTGGAAAAACAATCACTATAAGTGGGATGACTCATGATAGCGGAAGTATAACTGTAAATGCGGCTAGTGGTAGCGTTAGTATAAATAAAACAATGAGCTTGGTTAAATCTAGGCAAGGGGGAGATGGTTCAGATGGTACATCTGCTAAACTATTAATTGGTAGTTTAGATTCACAAGTTATATCATTTGATGATATTGCTGATACAACAGCAACACCAACCTCAATAGAATTTAGTTTTCAACAACAAAACCTAAGTGGTTCTGCTGGTTATATAACATTACAAAGTGGTGATATTACAATCGCAACTAATGGTGGTGGAAATATTACAAACTTTGATTTTAATAATAATAATGTTACAAACGGAACAGGTATATCAAGTGGTTCAATCTCATTTACAGCCGCAACAAATGCTGGTGGTATGGGTAGTGATAAATCAAAATTCCCGGTTACTATATCAGCAACAAAAGATGGTTTACAAGACGCAGTAAAGTTATTCAAAGTAGAGGGTGGTGCTGATGGTGCAGATTCAGTTAGTGTACTTTTAAGTAATGATTCACATACGTTAGCAGCATATTCAAATGGAGATATAATTTCATTTACAGGCGCTGATACTGATGTTACGGTATTTGAAGGTATCGCTGATAAAACTTCAGCATATACAATTTCAAGAACTAATGGAACTGGTGTATCAACTACTCTATCAGGTGATAATATAGCAGTAACTGCGATGACTCACGATAGTGGTTCAGTTACAATAAACGCATCAAGTGGTAGTGTTAGTATAGATAAACTAATGAGTATCACAAAAGCTAAACAAGGTGCAGATGGGGACAAGTTTGCTGATACTTCAATTACAACAACAATAAACTTAACAACAGTATCAGAAGATGATACACTAACATTTACAGCAGATACTGGATTAGCTTGGACTGCTGGATTAACAGCAGTTCTTTCTTACGATAGTTCTAACTTTATTAATGGTACGGTAAATTCATACAACTCAGCTAATGGTGCAATGTCATTAAATGTAGATACAATTACTGGTGGTGGTTCATATACGGCTTGGTCATTAAATGTTGGTGGTGTAGCAGGTCCTCAAGGTTTGAGTGGAGCTAACGCTAAAAATATTGTAGCATCTGTTGATTCGCAAGTATTTTCATTCTTAAGCGCTAGTGATACCACATCAAATCCAACTGATATAATATTCTCATTCAATCAACAAAATTTAAACAACGCAACTATTGGAAGTGGTGATATCACAATTACTGGAGCTGATAGCACAAACATTACTGGATTTAGCTTAGATACCAATGATGTAGATTCAAACTTTAGTGGTATAGTAAGTGGTAGTTTATCATTCTCAGCAGCAACAAATGCTGGTGGTTTAAATTCTGATAAAGCAAAATTACCTGTAACCATATCCGTAACGAAGGATGGGTTAACAGATTCAGTAAGTGTATTTAAGATTGAAGGTGGTAGTGATGGAGTAAATGGTACTGATGCAGTAACTGCTTTCTTAACCAATGAAGCTCATACATTTGCATCCGCTAACGATGGAACTATTGTATCATTCAATGGTGCATTTACAGATATGGAAGTGTTTGAAGGAACTACAAATAAGAATTCAGAATATACAATATCTAAAGTAGATGGTACAGGTGTAACATCAGCTGTATCTGGTAAAAGAGTTACAATTTCAGGACTAACACATGATAGCGGTTCTGTAATTATTACTGCTACATCAGCAAGTGGAGTATCTGGGCATGAGGTTGTTCTTAATAAAACAATGAGTTTAGTTAAATCTAAACAAGGTGCTGTTGGTTTAGCAGGGGATGATGCTAAGATGTTAACAATCACATCTGATTCTCCTGTATTCTCATTCCCATCATCATCCTCATCAACGGCAATAGATAATACTATAGAATTAGTAATTAATCAACAAAATTTAAGTGCTACTGTTTCTACATCTGATTTAGTAATCAAAGATGCAGGTGGTAACACCTTAACAAACCCTACATTAGCACCTTCATCATTAACTAACAATACTGGATTGGTTAGTGGTTCAATAACGTTTGGGCCAGCTGGAAGTCCAGGTGGTGGTGGAACTGTTAATGGTGATAAAACTAAATTACCATTAGAGATTACAATTACTCAAGATGGATTAACCGATAGTTTAAAAATATTTAAAGTAGAAGGTGGTACTGGTGGAACAAATGGTTCTAATGGTACTGATGCAGTAAATGGATTCCTATCTAATGAATCTCATACATTCCCTGCTGATTTTAGTGGAAGTATAGCATCATTTGATGGTGGTACAACAACTATGAGTGTATTCGAAGGAGTAACAGATAAAACATCTGCATACTCTTATACTAAATCGGATGGAACAGGTGTTACTTCTACATTGGGTGGTTCAAATGGAAATGTATTAACAATATCAGCTCTTACACATGATTCAGGTTCTGTATCTATAACTGCAGCAAGTTCTTCCGTATCATTATCCAAAACAATGTCGTTAACAAAATCCCGACAGGGTGGTGATGGTTCAGATGGTACATCTGCTAAATTATTAGTTGGTAGTTTAAATTCGCAAGTATTCGCATTTGATGATAGTGCAGATAATATTTCCACTCCATCATCCGTAGAATTTAGTTTTAATCAACAAAACCTAAGTGGTACAATTGGTACAGGTGATATTACAATCACAACCGCTAATAGTAATACAGTTACAAATTATTCATTCGATAACAATGATGTCGCAAATGGAACAGGTATAGTAAGTGGTAGTGTTACTTATGGAGCTTCTTTTACTTCTGGTGGTGCAAATCAATTGAAAGCTAGTTTACCAATAACGATAACGGCAACTAAAGATGGGTTATCCGATTCAGTAAAAATATTTAAAGTAGAAGGTGGTGCTAATGGTACAAACGGAGCATCAGCTGTAACAGCATTATTAACAAACGATTCCCATACACTTCCCGTAAGTTCATCAGATACTGTAATATCATATGCTGGTGCAAGTACAGATATAATAGTATTTCAAGGAACATCAGATGTAACTAATGATTACACAATATCAAGAACATCAGATTCTCATATCACAACAACATTATCGGGTGATACTGTAACAATAACCGAATCAACAACACCATTTAGTGGTTCAGTTGTAGTTACTGCAGTATCAGCAAGTGGAGTAAGTGGACACGAAGTTTCATTATCGAAAACATTATCTGTATCACAAGCCCTTCAAGGGGATGATGGAGATGATGGAGCTCCAGGTGATAATGCAAAAACAGTTGCAGTTGGAGCAGCATCTCAAATATTTGTAAAATCACAAAGTGGTACACTTTCCCCAGCATCAATTGTTATTACGGCAAACGGGCAAAACTTAACTGCGGCCGGTGCATGGAGTACAACTGCAGGAACATTAACAAATGATTCAACAACATCATCAGGTGGTTCAGCAACAATAACAAATAATAACTTTGTAGATAATATGGTTGTAACTTATACTGCCCATTCAAATGATGGTAGTATAACAGATAGTGTTACAATAAAAGAATTAGATGAAGGTAGTGGAGCAGTATCTGCTTTACTTACCAATGAATCTCATGTAGTTCCAGCATCATCTGCAGGAGTTGTATCATCTTATACAAATAGTGGAACATCAATAGATGTTTATGAAGGAGCTACTCAATTAGATTACGATGGTAGTGGAACAACAAACGGACATTGGACTATTGGAACTCCAACTGTTTCTCCAACAAGTAAAATAACTGTAGGTTCTATTTCTGATTCAACAAATACGGCCGTTGTGGCAGACCATTCATCAATGAATAATGGTATAGATTCGGTAACAATAACTTATCCAATTACTGGTAAAACTCAAAATGGTACTGAGTTCAGTTTTAATAAAACTCAAACAATAACTAAATCAAAAGAAGGAGCAGATGGAGCTCCAGGTGATAACGCTAAATTATTAAGTATAAGTGCAGCTTCTCAAACGTTTGCATTTGATGATAACTTAGATGAAACTGCAACTCCATCAACTATAGCTATATCTGTTAATGCACAAAATATAACTGGAACAGTTACAAAAAGTGATATTACAATTACTAAGAATGGTGGTGGTACAATTAATGTTCCAACTTTAAGTAGTGGTGAATTTGATTTAACATTTGATAATGGAGCAAGTGCTGCAGATGGAAAAGTTGTAGATAAAGACCATTTACCACTAACCATTACAGTATCAAAAGATTCACAATCTGATACAATTACAATATTCAAAGTAGAGGGCGGGCTTGCTGGTACACCAGGAGCAGATGCATATACTGTATTCTTAACAAACGAATCTCATACATTCCCTGCCGCAGCGGATGGTACTGTAGATAGTGGTGTTTTAGCAGCAGGCGCAACTGAGGTTAGAGTATTCAAAGGAACTACTCAGTTAACAAATGATAATTCATCACCATATGGTGCTAACACCTATAGAGCAGCTAAAACTAATACTGGTATAACACTATCCCCATCGGTAAGTAATTCTCAAAGAAAGTTTACACCAACAGGAGTAACGGCGGATAATGGAACGGCAACGATTACAATTACAGATAATACAACTGGAACTGCATTTACAAAAACATATTCATTTAGTAAATCTAAAGAAGGGGCTGTTGGGGCAGAGGGTTCTAATTCTAAAACTGTAGCATTAACTGCGGCAACTAATGTTATTACATATGAAGCCGATGGCGGTTCACCTTCACCAAGTAGTACAATTACATTATCAGCAAATTCACAAAACTTTACAAATGGATACTTTAAGTTTACAGGTGATGGTATAACAGAAGAAACCTCATATACAGATGGTTCATCAGCAAATGGTGATACAAAAAGTTTTGATGTTCCAACCAATTATTTCTCAACTCCTAAAACAATTAGAGTTGGTGTATCTGAAGCAAACCAAACCGAACTAACATTTGATACTGTTACAATTGTAGCAGTTCAACCTGGCGTAGCTGGTTCGGCTGGTTCTGATGCAGTAACTACTTTCTTAACATCTGAAGCTGATGTAGTTCCTGCCGCAGCAGATGGAACTGTTTCATCATTTGCTGGTAGTGGTACTGAAATGTTTATATATGAAGGGATAACGAATAAATCAACAGCATATACTGTAACAAAAACTAACTCTTCAGGCCTTACATCAACATTGAGTGGTAGAACGTTATCAATAACAGGATTAACACCTGATAGTGGCTCTGTAATACTTACAGCTGCTAGTGGTGGTGTTTCGTTATCAAAAACATATTCAATTGGTAAATCTAAAGCAGGTGCACAAGGTGCAAACAATCAAGACTTCTCATTCTTAGATGCAAATTTAAGTGCAGTACAAGGTACGTTAGCGGCAGGTTTATTAATGAACTCAGATGTATTTGGATATCACGGAGCAATTGGTAATGGTGTAACTGCAGCATTATCTGATTTCACATCATTCTTAGATAAGGATGGTAATTTCTACTTAGGTGGAAATAGTAGTGGAGCAACTAATCCAAGCGATGGTTACTTCGCATGGAACAATTCAGCTAAATCATTATTAATTAGTGGTTCAAAAGCTCAAGTTGAAGTAGATAAATTTTTCTTAGGTAATGTTGGTACACAATTTATAAGTGGTTCAGATGGAAACATTAGGATTAGTGGTGATGTTGAATTTGAAGGTAGAAATTCAAATGGAGCAACAGTATACTACGATAACTTCGCATCATATGCAAATGGTGCAGCTGTAATTCCTGCTAATAGTCCTCAAGTTGATGGAAGTGGTGTAGGTTATTATAAATCAGGTGCTGGTGAAGTAACAACAATAAATACACCTTCAAATGTTGGTGGATACTCAGGTAAAGTTTTAAGATTAGGTAATAACTCTAGTAATGATTATGTTTATCTAACAGGAAATAAATTGATACCATTTAATGAAAACTCATTATATGAAATTGAATTTAGATATAAGATTGAAATTGGTAGTGGTACTGTTTACGCAGGTATTGTAGGATTCCAATCAGATGGAACAACATATGTAAATAATGCAGGAACTGATACTTTAAGTGGTCAACATTATATAGCCGTAAGTGGGCAAGGTTCAAGTGTTAGTGGAAATGGTTGGGTAATTAGAAAAGGTTACTTTAAAGGACATGCTTCGACTGGTACTGTAGGTGGTCAACATAATTCTGATACCGACCCTGCTGTATTACACTCTAATGTAGTCAATGGATATATAACTCCAATGTTCTTAGCAAATTATAATGGAGTAGCGGGTAAAGTTTTATTAGATTACATTAAAATAACTGAAATTGGTGGTGGTGGTTCTACAAAAATAAGTGGTGATACAATTACAACAGGTGTAATTAAATCAAATAATTTAGCAACCGATGAAGGTTCTGAATTTAGATTAGATGATGGAACATTTAAGTTAGGTGGTACAGATGCAGCTCATACTAAATTAGAATGGGATGGAACTGATTTATCTGTTAAAGGTAATATAACTGTAACCAATGCAGGTGATTTCGCAGACCCAGCATTAGTAAACGATTTTCCTGATTCATCAAATCTATACGCTCATTACCCACTACATGGTAAGGTAATAAGTAATAATGGTTATGATAGAATATTAGATTTTTCAGGTAATGAAAGACATGGAGATGATACTGCAGATGGTATTACATATGGAACAGAATTTCATAGTGGTTCGGATGCGGGCCCACTACCTGGAGCAATTCGATTTGGCGGATATGATGGACGAGTAGAGTTACATACTCTTGCTCAAGGTTTAACCAATAATATGGATATCTCACTATCCTTTTGGATAAAGAAAACAAATACAACTCAAAGTGCAGTATTTGGAATACATGATGGGGGCGGAAATGATTTAGTTTTCTTTGTTGATGAAGGTGCTGTTGGTAATCGAGTTAAATTGATATGTGGTAACGACCTCGGAGTTATAAACACTGGAGTGGAATTCACAAATACTTGGAGACATATTGGATTGGTAATGGATAATGGAGTCGCCGGAAAATTATATATAGATGGTGTGTTCATAGGAAACTTTCCGACATCCACATGTAATACAGGAGACTTTTCAAATTCAGATGAAATGATATTTGGTGGAGAATTAGATGCAGCCAATGGTGCACCAACAGATGATTGGATTGGTTACTTAGGAGAATTTAGAATATATGATTCTGTATTAACAGCTGCTAATATGCAAGCATTATACAATCTTCCAACTGGTATTCCAAGCTCAACTAATATATCAGGTGACCAAATATCTACAGGAAAATTAAAATCATCAAATTGGAGTACTACTTTAGGTTCAAACTTTGATTTAGATGGTGGTACATTTAAGTTAGGTGGTTCTTCAAATCCTAAATTAGAATTTGATGGAACTACATTATCCGTTAAAGGTAATATTGAAGTTCAAGGTGGTGGATTTAATTCTACAGCAGGAGAATTATTTGCAAATCCAACAGGACACTTATTAGCATCAGATGGTAGACCAGGTGGATGGAGATGTGCATATGCATATCCTTCTCTTACTAATCTTAAATCTACAGATTTAAACGATGGTAATGGTAAAATAGTAGAATTTTCTCGTACTGATGGTATAGCTACACATGGTATAGTTTCTCATGCACTTCCTATAGAAGTTCAACAAAATTATAAAATTAAATTGGCCGTAAAAGCCAGTGCCGCTGCCAGCAGCGGATTTTATGTTAGAATATATGAATATGACCAAGAACTTGGAATCCTCAATGATGGAACACAAGAACATTCTGTAAGTCATAACGCTCACAATTCAGAGGATGGTACAGTAGAAGATACCAGACTCGCAACTGCAGCAAACTATGCTGCTAGTGATAAGTGGACATATGATAATGGTAATGCTGTAAATGAAGAAAATGGACCTTTAACAACTTCATATGTAAATTATAATGCAACCTATATTCCAACTGCCACTGCTAAATATTTTAGTATTGTACTGTTACATTGGACTAATATGGCTGCGGCCACTAAAATATATGTTAAATCATTAAATATAAGAAAAGTATCACAAGGTACAACAATAACTGGAGAAGGTATTTCTACAGGTAAAATCGTATCAGCAAATTTAGATGCAAACGTAGGTTCGGAGTTAGATTTAGATGCAGGAACTATAAAACTAGGTGGAACTTCAGCACCTAAATTCGCAGTTAACGAAGCTGGAGCTATGACAGCATCTGCTGGTTTAATTGGTGGAATAGAAATTCAAGATAGTTATGTAGAATCAACAAATGATTTATCAATAGGTGGGCCAGCTTACAAATTAACAGATGATGGTATAATATCAGGTTCAAATATCTATATTAGAAGTGTTGTTGATGTTGGTAATGGTGATGAAGTTTATCCTATATTAGATACTGAAGTTGGATTGATTGATGCTCGTAATAATGGTAGGCAGGTTGTTGGTGATAATAACCAATATTATAGATTAAATGGTGATGATAATGGTAGTACTTATTTAGTAGCTAGTTATGTTTTCCACTTAATGCCTTACGAAACTACACTATCTGTATCGGGTATTCACACAGCATATACAGATTCATATTCCACTTATGCCCGACTAAGTGGACAACTGGATGTTAGATTATTGAGAATGAGTGTATCTGGAAGTAGTGCAATTTCATCAAATTCTTTAGCATCTTCACCAGGACAGGTTGTTGGTACAACTGGATGGCAGCAAGTATCTGCAGATATTACTTCCAACGCGTTTACAACTGGAAATACAACCACCACCAATCGAGCTATGACTAAGGTATTACATGGTGAGAATTCTATAGCTTATTCAGTTCCAGCCTCTGCACAAGCTCAATTATGTAAAATTGAATTAAAAATAGGAACTAACTATCTTTATAATGCTCCTACTATTAATAGTTATGTAAGTGCAAATGCTGGGTGTATGGTTCAGGGGTTCTCTGTAATAGCAACAAGAGAATTAGCAGCCGCATCCATTGGTTCTAACTCTGTATCATTAATGCCGACTGAAAGGTCATTCGCACCATAAATTAAAAAAGGAATAAATTAAATGGCAACTTATAGACAGCAAACAAGATTAATGGGATTATCGGAAGGTAATACACAAATATATACTTCAACAACTGGTAAGGTTAGAATGTATGGTGGAGATTTATATGTACATGGTGATGATAACGATGCACACACCACAAGAGTACATACAATAGGGGGTAATTCTTATATTGATTTTGTTGATGGGGGAGAATTTCACCTTAGAGAAGGTGCTACCACCAGAATTAGAATTTATGATAAAAACAATGCTAGTGCCTCTACGGGTATGCAATTTATAAATCCTAACTTTGATAATGCTACTCAAGACTATGGGTATTACTTTAATCAAACATCTACTGGTAATAATAGTGCAAATTATCTACTCTACTTGAGAAATTATTCGAATCACTACAACTCTAGAGGAATACTTATGAGAAATGGTGCAGAAACCATTGGAGGAAATGCTACTTATTTTATGGTACTTCAGGATGGTAATGGTACTTCGGTAGCTTATGTAACATGTAACAGTTCCAACACTGTTACATGGGGAACTTTTACTGGGGCTCACCATGCACAAATATTAGAATCAGATTCTCCTTCCGCTAATATTAAACAAACAGAAACACATTCTGAAGCTGATGAATCAACACATCCAGCTGAATACCCAAATGGAACAATAGTTAGTACAGTAAAATCAGAATTAATAGAGGGTAATGACCAACCAATACATTATATAGTATCATCATCAATATTTCAAGATAAGCGAGTATTAGGAGTTTATGGCGGCCCTTTACCTTCAATATCAAAGAATAAGTATATAGATGATGGAGATGGAAATATGGAAATAACTGAGAAACCTGAAACACCACATAATCATCAAACTTATTCATTAGGTGATGGGGTAGTTTGGGTTTGTTCACAAAATGGTAACATTGAGAATGGTGATTACATAACAACCGCATCAGGTTCTGGTGGATATGGATGTAAACAAAATGATGATTTACTACACAACTATACAGTAGCTAAATCTAATGCAAATGTAGATTGGTCTACTGAATCTGAAAGTACAAAATTAATTCCTTGTACTATTCATTGTGGATAATAACTTTTAAATTTAAAATTGGATATTTATTACTATGGGAAAATTAATTAAAGAGTGGGTTAAGGGAATCTTAGCTGAAGGTATTGAACAAAAGGTAGTAGTTTACGCTGGTAGATTCCAACCATTTCATAAAGGGCACTATGCCACTTACGAACATTTGGTAAAACAATTTGGTAGTAGTAATGTTTACATTGGTACATCTAATAAAACTGATAATCTTAAATCTCCATTTAAGTTTAAAGAAAAGAAAATGATTATGATGAAGATGTTTGGAATCTCATCAAATAAAATTATTGAAATCAAAAACCCATACGCTCCGAAAGAAATCATAGGTAAGTTCAACAAAGATAAAACGGCATTTATAACCGTAGTTGGTGAAAAAGATAGATACAGATTGAAAGGTAAATACTTTGAACCATATCATCCAGATAGAATTACAGTAGGGTATGAAGAAAAAGGATATGTTTATGTAGCACCAGCTCAAAGTGGTGGTATTAGTGGAACTGAAGTTAGAAAGTTATTGGGTTTGGGTACTGAAGATTCAAAAAAAGCTGGTTTCAAAAAAGCATATGATGGTAAATTCAATCCAAAGATATTTAAGTTTTTAACAGATAGATTAGGTAAGATAACAAAACAAATGGAAAGTTTCTTATCTACATTTGATTTTAATGAACTTATAAAAGAAGCGGGTGTATATGGAGCAGATGCAGGGGAATCTGATACTGGGTATTTACCTGCAGGAACTAAACGAAAATTAGGAACTTATGCTGGTAAGCCAGACCCTTGGTTTGATAGAGGTGGTTATGAACAACTTCATTTCCCAACAGCAGATTCTATATATGGAGATGGTTCAGATGAAGAAGCATTATCAGTAGTAAAACGTTCTAAACCAAACGTAGCGATAGAAGAACCAATTGAAACTGATGATTATGTAACTACAGGTATTGGTAGTAAAGGTGAGGAACTTCATAAAATAAAAGAATCAAATTCAACTAAAGTTGGAATTGGTGGTAACTCACAAGGTGTTGATGATGGGCCAGGATTTACATATGGTAATTCTAAATCATATAAAGCAATTGGTGATGAAACCGCAAAAAGATTAGGTTGGATGGTAGTTGATTATATATTAGATACTGATGATGATTCTATATACGCTGATGATGAAAGAGGTATAGATGATAAATACCCAGTATCATTCTTCCCATCTGGTATTGATGGATTAGATGCGGCATCACAAAGATATATTGATTTAAAAGGTACTAAAGCATACAAAGCTTGGGCTGATAAAATTATGGGTGTAGCCCAATCAGTTGGATATAAGTTTGTTGATTTCTTAGGTGCAGATAAATCTATTGAGGATACGAAAGATGCAGCTGTAAAAGCACCATCACCAGAAGAAAGATTAAAAGATGGTGATGATAAAACAACTAAGATTCAAGAAGGATTGATTACCGAAGGTGGAGCATATGGACATATGGCTCACCCATTCGATACACAAATGAATCTAACTTTTGGTGATTTAAAAACAATTATATCAAATGCATTAAATGGTAAGTTAGAATTCGCTAGAGAAAAAACAGATGGACAAGCACTTGCTATTAGTTATAGAGATGATAAAGGTTTAATCGCTGCTCGTAATGGTGGACACTTAAAGAATAGTGGTGAAAACGCATTGGATATTAGTGGAGTAGCTTCTAAGTTTCAAGGTAGAGGTGGATTAACCGATGCATACAATTTTGCTATGGAAGATTTATCTAACGCAATCAAAGGATTATCAAAAGCACAAAGAGATAAAATATTTAATCAAGGTGCATCCTTTATGAATATAGAAGTTATATTCCCAACCTCAGTAAATGTTATTCCTTATGGACAACCACTATTGGTATTCCACGGAACAATGCAATATGATATAGATGGAAAAGCAATTGGGGCTGATACATCAGCAGCTAGAATATTAGCTGGTATGATTAAACAAATCAATCAAGACGTTCAGAACAATTACACAATCCAAGGCCCACCTGTAGTTAAGTTACCACAATCAGTAGAACTTTCAAAACAACAAGGTAAATATTATTCAGCACTAAACAAAATACAAAAAGAATTTAAACTAAAAGATTCTAATGGTGTAGCTGATTACCATCAAGCATGGTGGGAACAATATGTTGATAAGAACACACCATCTACATTAGATAACAAAACCAAAATGGGATTAGTTAAACGATGGGCATTCTTTGATAACTCATTCAGATTAAATAGAAAGAATATTACAGATTCTAAGGTATTAGATTGGGCAACCAAAACAGATAAGCAAGATAAAGCAAAGATATCTAAACAAAACCTTAGAAAGTTTGAAGATATATTCTTAGGTGTAGGTGCAGATGTACTTTCATTTATGAGTTCAGCACTTACAGTTAATCCTGATAAAGCACTTAGAACTATGAAATCTGAATTAGATAAAACTGTAAAGGCAGTTCAGAAAAGTGGTGATGTTAAAAAGATTGAAAAACTAAGAATGGAATTAGAAAGATTAGCCGCAGTTGGTGGTAAAGATAAGATTGTACCAAACGAAGGAATCGTATTCACATATAAAGGTGGAACATATAAATTAACTGGTACATTCGCATCATTGAATCAGATATTAGGATTAATGTACTTTTAAATAAAATTCTCATATTTATATAAAACAAAATAAGTTATGTCAAAGTTAAATAATATTAAAGCAGTAAAAGAAATGTTAGGTGGGGAACACAAAACCCAAACTAAAAAAACCATTTCATTTACTGATAAAGTAGTTGAACGAAGAGAAGTTGGAGAAACTTGGATTGATAATAAAGGTCAAAAGTGGGAACAACGAAATGGTTACAAAGTTAAAATTGGTAAAATGGCTAAACTCAGAGAAGAGTTAAAATCATTTCCTAATTGTAATACAGAAAATAGTTCTTGTAACTGTACTGAACCAGGTCAAGCTGATTTAAAAATGAAAGCTATACATGGTATGTGTTTAAATTGTGTTGTAGAAATGGAACATAATTTAAAAATGAATGGTAAGTACGAAGAGTATGAGAGAAAAAAGATGTTATCTAATGCTGAAGCTTGGTTAAAGCAAGCTGAATTAGAAAAAGAAGTTTTAAAAACAACGTTGAAAGCATCATTCGTAAATGAAGATGGTTCTATTGAAGAATGGGCAGAAGGAATGAGTGAAGCTGAGTTGGTAAATAAAATTGATAAAGATTTTGAAAAGTTTAGAACAGACTTTATAGGAAAACTTAAAAATGAACAAACTACAGATTAAAGAATATTTAGAAGAAAGATTTGAATCTTATTCTTCTAATGGAACATCCTCAACATTATGTGTTGAGTTTTCTGTGTCTGATTTATATGAACACCTTTGTACTGAAAACTTAATGAATGAAGATTTAAGAAAGTGGTTAGGTAAAGGTAAAACTGGAACAACCTCAGGTGGTGGATGGGATAGATACGGAAGTGAAGGACAGAAATTAGGTAAGTGTGGTGATGGTAAAAAAGGTGATGCATACGCAGCTTGTTTATCTCAAGAGAAAGCCAACAAATTAGGACCTAAAGGTAGAGCTGCATTCGTAAGAAAGAAACGAGCAGACCAAAAGAAGGCTGGTGATACGAAAAAAGGTGGTAACAGAACTAAAGGTAAAAAACCTACAAATAGCAAAACAGGGGCATAACAATGAATACTAGATTAAACAAAAAAGTTAAAAAAGATTTAGATGCATACTTCAAAGGATTCAGGGGTTCAGACCCAGAAGTACATCACGGATTAAAACATATCCTAATAGGTGCATTAACAGATGCTAACTTCCATAGTGAAGCTAAGAAAGTTCAAAATATGTTCCCTAAAGCAAATAAATCTAAATATGCTGGTAGAACAGATATGGAAGATTCGATTGAACAGAATCATGGTGTACCAATTGCTAAAGCGGCAAAATGGGATGGGTATGAGATTATAGATGCTATTTCATTTTTTGCATCAATGTTTATTGGTGGGCCCGTAGGTGCTAAAATTACTTCACTTAAAGAAGGTATGAACGAAAATGTTAAAATGTTTGTAAGTAAATTTATCAAAGAAGTAACTCACTCACATGAATATGAAGATATGAGTTCAATGGGTGAAGATGAAAATGATAAAGAAGAAATTAAGATAGGTGAATACCAAACTAAATACTTTCACGTTTGTCCTGGCGCATCATCACTATATGGTGATATAGAATCTAAAGGTGTTGATATGGATATGGCTGAAAGAAGTGTAAGATTACAAGATGCACTTTTCTTTATAGAAGAACACGTTGGTAG
>ENA-OSIY01000650-OSIY01000650.1-marine-metagenome-genome-assembly--contig:-NODE-650-length-19213-cov-9.606971_pt1 | contig 19213 bp, 27 predicted proteins | sample MGYA00237884_ERZ534233 | MGnify/ENA primary metagenome ERZ534233 (study PRJEB26412, sample SAMN06343840) | marine metagenome | isolation source: estuarine water | place: USA: Columbia River Estuary... | reverse complement strand
TGGCAGAGTGGTAATGCAGCGGTTTGCTAAACCGTACATCCGTAAAAGGATGCGTGGGTTCGAGTCCCTCATCTTCCACAAATAAAAGAACCAAGTTATTTGACTCGGTTTTTTTTATTTCATATATTTTAACCATGACAAAATTAAAAGAATTTAGAGAATCTGTACCATATTGGATGAAAATATCTTTTCTTGACGCTTTAGAGTTTATAGACACTTCAAAGACAAACAAATTTTTACCAATGATGACAAAAATAATGGATACGTCATTTAAAAATAGATTTAATGATTTCAATGAAACTAAAGAACTTATTAATGAGTTAGAAAGGAAATTACCCCACTTAAAAGGTCACTTTGATAATTTAGATGTGACAACCATCTATTCTTTTCTTCTTCAATATAACCAAATGTCAAATAATGAAATGGAGATTATATCTGAGTTTATTACAATGTATGAAAACCATCAAATTCCAAATGTTGATATTAATCAATTAAAAAGTGTTAACGAGTTAGAATCTATTGTTAATTTAGTTGGAATTAAAAATCTTAGCAAAGAATACTCCAAACAAGTACACATTGATTTAGATAATGAAAAATGGTTAGTAGTTAGACCATTAACATATGAATCATCGTTAAAATATGGTGCAAACACTAAATGGTGTACTTCTGCAAAACATAATCCTCATCAATATTTTAGATATACTGAAGATGGTATTTTAGTATATTGTATAAATAAAGAAACAGGATATAAATTAGCGGTTCATATGTGGAAAGAAAATAACAAATTTCAAGAACTTTCATTTTGGAACTCTGTTGATGATAGGATAGACTCGTTGACATCTGAAATTGATTATGATGTTTTTAATTTAATTAAAGAAATGTATGGTAATATTAATACAAAAACCAATAAAGAAATTGGTGGTGAGTATTGGGTAAAATCTTATGATAACTATATAAAAAATGAAAACGAATCTATGCCGATGGAGGAAATAGATAATTATGAAATGGAGGAACAACCCGCAATTATTAACAGACGTGTTAGAGGATATGTTCCCACAGATGTGGAAGAAGCGATGATGGAACCTGAAACTGAACAATCGGTTGCACGCGATTATCCATCAGTGAATTATTAAAATTTTTATTAAAATACTAATTTAGTTTGCAATTTGTAATATTTATAAATTAGTATAAAAAAAAAATATGGATTGGTCAAAAATAATTGAGGTAGTTTTAACATCGTTCACATCAATATTTATTGCGCTGATTACTGCGGGATATTTTAGAAGAAGGGCGGAAAAAGTAAAAGAACAATTTTCTAAAAAACAATTTATGAAGCAAATTGAACATGACGAAATTGTTCATTACGCTTTAAGAGAATTGAGAAGAAAATATAACGCAGACAGGGTTTATGTTTGGCAATTTCATAATGGTGGAAATTTTTACACATCGTCTCCAATGCAGCGAACGTCAATAACGTATGAAAGATGTTCTGAAGGGTTGGAAAGAAAAGCCGAAAAATATCAAGGAGTTTTAATCAGTAACTTCACGGGATATATTAGAGACACGATGGAATATAAAATGTTCTATCACGATGTTGAACAACTTCCCGATTTTGCAATTCGTTCTTTAATTTTGAGTAATGGTACATTTTCACACGCCGCAGTTCCAATTTTTGATAAGGATGGTCATTTAACAGGTATCATGGCTCTTGATTGGGTTTTCAGTGAAATACCTGATGAATATTTAACTGATGGTGAATTCAGTGAACAATTTAAAAAACAATACACAGCTGAAAGTGGTTCTTTGACACAGTACTTATGAAAAAAATTCGTCAAATCTTAAAAGAAGAAACATCTGACCCATTTGCTGGTGTTCCAAATGATATATTATTTGATTTATTACAAGACTTTGAAGGTGAGTACAATGAGTCCAAAGCAAGACAATTTTGTAAATATTTGAGTATTAGTGATACTAATGAAAATACATCATTTTTTGATGAGTTAATTAATTTAAATCCACGTGTAAGTAATCCTAATGAAATCATTAAACCAACAAGAAAAGAATATAAAGTTGTGTTTGAGATTAAAGAAAAACTATGGGTTAAGTATGAAACTATAACTAACACATTTGGTTACAATGAAAAATCTGTTGAACAACAATTCCATGATGGGGATATAGGTTGTTTTGACGGCCCTGAAAGACCAAATAGTCGTGAAGTGTATGATTCTGAGCTTTTAGATGAAAGCATTTACATAATGGATGAAAATGACTTTGAGTCATTCTAAATTTATTTAATCGTCTTATTGACAATTCATCCATATTTATCTATAATCTTATAGAAATTAAAAAAAATGAAAAAAGTATTATTCACCCTCGCTATCATTGCTTTCGCATCTTGTTCATCAAATGAAACATCAACTTCTAGTGCCAACACATTAAATTGTAAAGATTCTGCTTGTTGTGATTCAACTTCGGTTGATTCTCTTGTTAAGAGCGTAGAAGCTCACTCTGATTCTTTGTTAACTGAAGTAAAAGAATTAAAAAACTAATTTTTTAATTACTTAATAAAAAAACCCCTTTACAAGAGGGGTTTTTTTATGCTCTTCATATTTATTCACATGAGAGACGCTAATTTCGTTAAAGGCACCGTTATCAACTACATGGGTGAGGATTGGACGGTAGGTAATTTTTATTTTTATCCAGGTAATCCGAGAATTTATGTTGGACTAAAAAAAAATGGTATTCAAATGAATATTGAACTTGATTCAGTTAAAAATATTATCACTAATTTAAACTATAGTTTAGACCTACAAGAAAGTTTTTAATGTCGTTTGTTGCACCTTTAGCAAAGAATGATTCATATGCTGTCGTGTATTGTAATTTAATACCTAATAACTTATTTAAATCAAATTTAATCCATGATTTTGTCGTGAGTATATAATCTGATGTCTTACCCACTTTTGGTTGATATAAACACTCCGTAAAGTATTTTAACTTATAATTTTTCATCTCACCAAAGAACTGTGTTCTTGGTGAATGACGAATACCTGAATTTACAATTGCTGGGTCAACATAAGAGTTGTCATAATATAAAACACCGTAAGATAATGTGTTTTCCAAATACTTTGTTCTGAAGGTTGTAATACCTCCACCAACACCAGTTTCAATACGTTGATTAATTTTCTTTGATGTTAATTGTGATAACTGACCAAATGTGAATACAGAGTAGTTCTTATCAATAATTCTTGGTTGTACCCTTAACGTAAAATCATTGATAAGGATGTTTTTATTGGTTGTCATCAACTGATAGTTAGTTGACATACCTGTCTCAAACTTTTTCCAATTGACACTGTTAAACGTTGAGAAAACAATGTTATTCTGTTGATTGTTATTTGCATTGTTCATTGAACCTGTTAAGTCCACATTATATTTGTAAGTAATTGAGTCTTGTCCCAAAACAAAGTTGGACAATATAAGTAGGGGAATTAAAATGTATTTTTTCATATAATAAAAAAGGGGGTTCAAGACCCCCTTAGTAAGGTTTATTATGCCAATAAGTGATAATACTCTTTGAAGTGTTTAATTCTATCAGGAAGTCCGATAGTACCACCGTTTACTCTTTTTGTAACTGATGTTACCGTAGCGTCATCAGCTCCTTTGTCAGCAATTGCATTCAATCCGTTCTTACTGAAGAACCAACCTGCTGAAGCCAAAGCGTATTTGGTAGCAACCAAATCAGGATTTGCAACAGTATCTTCACCGATTGATTTTGCAAAAGATGTGTAGTTTTCTTTTCCAGTCAATTGGATGTAACCTCTACCTCTGAATTTGTAACCTTCTTTTGTTTCCTCACCACCGTTACCCATTCTTCCACCATAAACTTTTGATGCAATTTTTTCAGGGTTTCTTGCGTATGATTCAGCAATGTTACCAGGGAAATATTTAGGGAAAATCTTTTTAAGACCATCCGCAGAATAATTCAAGTTTTCTTGAGTTGCTTTGAATCCACCTGACTCGTGACCACATTGTGCCAAGAAGTGAGCCAATCTTAATGGTGTGTTGATTTGGAATTTCTCCATTACTGTTGGAATCTGCACAATCACAGCTTCAGGAATGTGTCCTTTTAATTTTTCCAAATTAAGTGGACCACCTTTAGGGATAACAACATCTTCTTTAATAACAGATGCCACAGTTAATCCCATTTTTTCCATTGATGCCGGACCGATAATACCGTCAGCGGTTAAACCATTTTTTGTTTGCCATTCCTTAACAATCTTTTCAGTGCCAGGACCGAAATCACCGTCAGCGGCAATTCCCAATTTTGATTGAAGAGCTTTTACCTCTTCTCCTTTTGAACCTAATTTTAAAATCATAATTTTTTTCTATTTGTTATTATAAATATTTCAAACATTATCAAATACCCCATAAAAATAAAAAAACCCCCATCATAAGAAGGGGGTTAATTTTATATGTTAGTTTAATTACTTAATTACAACTGATGCCCAACCTTTAGTCATAATACCTTCACTCCAAAAACTATATAAGTTAGTATTTCCATCAGGTTGTCTAGTTACCACATAAATAAATGGTCCACGTTTACCTTGTACAGTATATCTAACCGCTCCTTGAATTTCGTCATATTTCTCAATAATTGGATATGCGTCCACCTTATTAAAGTATTTGTTGTTAACAACTATCACGTGGTTTTTTTCATCAATCTCAATGGTCACGTCTGATTGACCACCAGGAAGTGCAAGTTCTCTATTTTCAATGTATTCAGTCAAAGGATTCAAAGAACCAAAAATTTCAAAATTATAGAATTCTTTTAATTGGTATACTTGATTTTGAGCTTTAGCTGAAACTACTGATAAAACAAGGGCGATGGTTAATAGTACGTTTTTCATATTACAAAGATAATCATATTTTTCTAATAAACAAAAAACCCTCCATAAATGAAGGGTTTTTTACATATAATTTTTTTATTGTTTTTTTTAACCTTGTTTTGGTTGAACTTTTGGGGCAACTGATGCGAATTTTGAAATCTGATTCATTGCATTATAATAATCTAAATTAGTTGATTTAACAACTTCATCGTAATCTCTGTAAGCAGTCGTACATTGGTTATTTGAAGGTCCACTTGGGTTTGTGTTCTTTTGCGGCGGAACCATATTTAAAACAAAACATTTACTAGCGGCTACTTGACCAATATTTAATTCTGCAACTTTTTGTTTTATTGCTTCTCTTGCGGCATTGAGTTTTTCTTGAGAATCCTGTGGAATATTTCCTTTTGATGCTTCAAAATAATTTAAATTTATAATATATTCTTTACCATCTGTCCCAACAGCGGTTAATTGTGTGTTATTTGGTTCAACTTGATACTTTGCTTGAATTGGTTGAATTTTATTACTATTAGACCATTTTGCGAATGTCGGACTAATACTTGCAATTTTTTTACCAATAGGGTCAGAAGTAAAATAATTCCCTAATGCTTCTGTTGGTTTTTGAACATTAGGTTGAGGTTGTTGTGGAACAGATTGTTCATTTAGACTTGTTTTATAACCCAAATTTTGGTGAAGATTTAAAATTCTACTTTTTTCATCTTCAGATATTAACATTTTTTTCATGGTCTTTAATAATTTTATACATATAAATATATTACTTCATATAAAAATTGTGTAATTGGAATATTATTTGTATCTTTGTATTATAGAAAGGAAAATAAACCATGAAAAACATACTCATAATCTTCGGTCTTTTGGTTAACAGTGTCTACGGTCAAAATAATTCTGAGATTGTTAATCTTGATTCAATCAATTTTTATTTTGGCGAGAAATTAAACTCAGAAAGATTAAAGGTTGGTAAACCAGTTGTATCTTTTGATGTCAAATATAGTGTTGTTGAATTAGATTGGATTGATAAATTTTTCAAAAACATTAAAAACCAAGAAGATGCTTGTAATGTGTCAATGAAAAAAGGTGTACCTTATGTTTATTCATTACCAACAATGCACGGGACTGATGAAAATATCTACTTCAACAGATATAAAAAACATTTTAATTATTTTACACCAATGGTTGGCGAAAATATGGCAATTGTACGTTCTAAAGATTCACTAAACTATGTTGATTTGAATGAAAAATTATTTAGTCAATGGGTTAACTCAAAGAGACATTATGAAAATATGTTAAACATTGGTGATAAACTCACATATGGTAAATATTGTTTAGTTGTTAGGTATATAAAATATAACGGTTATTACATTTACATGGGGGGGTTATTTTTGGTGTCATAAAAAAAGGACTCTATTGAGTCCTTTTTTTTTTATTAAAATCCTTTAGGTATTATATATTTTTTAAATATTCTTTGCCACCATTTTAATTCACAATCATTTTCACTAAATGTCCAAAATGATGGTGCTTTACCACTTGATGTGTACTTAAAACCAATACTTGGTAATTTGAATGTAAAATCCCAATCAGTATCTTCTTTAAAGAATAAAAATTTAAATTGTTTTTCAACCAATTTTTTACCAGGTTCAGGAGGTAAAACTTCTGTTTTACTCGGAATCGGTACAACACCAATTTCTATATTAAATTTTGTGTACTTATATTGTTCATATTTTGCCCTAAAACCAGGTGAACTAAATACAGATGCATAATCTTTAAATTTACCTGATTTAATTAAATTGTCGGCTTCTTTATATGGGTCAGGACCCGAAGAACCATCACCATTTGTACCTTTGGTATTTTTAGTCACAACACTATCATCCCAATTAACATAACCCTTAAGCACTGTTTTTAAATATTCTATTGAAGCATCCGCTCTTTTTGTTGATAAAACTTCAAACGACATCCTATCAGGATTTTCACCTGTCGGTATCACATTTCCTTCATTATCAATACTATTTAAAAATCTACTTACTGACGAATTAACATTTAAACTTTTTAAGAAAATAACTGGTGGTTGATTAGTTTGTGCCTTAGCATCATTGTAAATTGTAATAACAGGTTCTACAATATTTTTTTGAACATAATCAATCATAGATTGTGTTGGTATCCATTTATTATCAGCAAAAAAGTTAGAAGTACTTTCTTTTACACTATCAGAATTAAAACCAGGATATATGATTGGTGGTGGTGCAGGTATTTCTGAGGATACAGTAGTTTTTTCCCCCAAATCTTCAATAACTACTCTATTAGCAGTTAACATCACGTTATTTGGGTCATCATTACCCAAATAAGTTATTTGGTTCATGACATTTACTAAAATTTGTGGTTGTTCAGACACTATTTTTTTGTACGCAGTTTTTGACTTGGTATCAAACAGTTTTATTTTATCCCAAATATATTTTTCATAGGAATCTTTATATTTTTTTATTTCGTTTGCGGCGTATGTTTTATCATCCGAATTATTTGGGTTCAAATACGAATTGTCTGTTGTATCTTCGTCTCCTGATAATGAACCTGATTGTGATGTTTTAGTTCTGGATATATCAAATGAACCGGGTTCTACTTTAAGACCTGTTGGTCTAGCACCTTGTTCATTTAACGAAGTTCCTGGCTTACTTTTATATGATTCATGTAAACCACGAATACTATTTTTTTCTTCTTCTGATAATTCAAATAAATTTTTCATACTTTTTTCTTTTATAAATATCATTAAATATATAAAATGTGTTGGTATTTATGAACAATGGACAATAATAAAATAAATGAAATTGAGGACATCCTAATGGATGAAGAATTTAAAGTAGATAATTTTGAATTTAAATTGGAAAGAATTAGAAATACTTGGGCAGATTCCTTATTTTTTGATTTTAAAATTCACAATCCTAATGATGATTCATTTTGTCGTAGGTGTTTAGAAGGTTCATTATATGACGAATTAAAACCTTATTTAAAATATTTTGGAATTGAGGGGCATGTTACTATAAACATTTATGACAAAAATAAAAGATTAGAACCTTTTTACATTACAGATGATTTTATAAATGGATTGTTTGATGAAATAAAAGGAATTACAGATATCAATCATGATAATGATTATGATGATTTAATAATTAAAATTAAACAAGAACCAATAAAAATTACTTTGGAGGACACTGATTTAGGTACGGCTTTAAATCTTACAATCTATGCCAAATACATTGACCATTACATTACTCGTGAAGGTAATTTTGTTGGAATTGGTCCTTTAACTAAAGGAAGTACATGGAGAATTTTTAAGGAGTATAATCATTTTGGTGAAGAGTGGTATCACGATGCAATTACAAACTACGCTGAAAGATTTAGGTCTATGGGGTGTGTTGGTTTTTTAATTAACACCAATTTTATCTAAGTTCAAACTTTAATGTAATATCCCTTGCAATTGATTTGTATCCTGTTAATTCAGTGTAAATCTTTTGGACATCTTTTTCAAGACCAATAATATCATAATTTTTACCGTAACATTGTATAAATGGCCAAAAACCTATTGTATCACCAATATTAAATCTGTCTTTACATTCACCCTTAATTTTAAAATAAAAACCTTCTTTGGTTATTACGTTTAGATTACAAATAAACATACCCATTTTAATACCAGGACCTCTTGTAATTTCAACACGCTCAACAAAGGTATACTTTCTTGGTAGAAAAGCATTCAAAGCCTTTTGGTATCCTATGCGCGTTATTTCCATGATAATAAATATCATTTATTAAGAAATAAGATATTTATGTTTAACACTATTATGGAAAACAAAAAATTAAACGAACAACTTAATAAAATGAAGTCATTAATGACTGAACAAGAGGTTCAAGAAGATATGTTAGATGACATCAAAGATTACCTTTATGGTAAAGTACAAGGTGTCAAAACAAAGTTATCAGGAGCTTTTGATGACTTATTGGACACGGGTGATTCATCTGAGGTAAGTTCATCATTTGTAACACCTGATGAAAAGCCAGAAGAATTATCACAGGAAGAAAAATTAAAATTATTTTCAACAGTAAAAAGTGATGATGATTTTTATAAAGCAATTTTATTTGGTATTGGTGCTCCAACATCAAAACACAATATTGACTTTTTAAAATTATGGAGAATTGCTGAAATGGGAACCGAAGGTATCAATAAGAAAAAAGTAACAGCAACTAATAACCCGTTAAATACTACTTTCAATTATTCTTTGGACCGTGAAAGTAAAAACTTTAACACAGTTGGTGTTAAACATTATTCAAAACCTGAATACGGTGTTGATGCAACAATTAAAACATTAAAGAACGGTTATTACAATTGTATTGTTCAAAGTTTAAGAGATGGTAAATCATTTAATGAAATCGCTGGATGTAGAACAAGAGATGGTAAGAAAGGTGAGTTAGATGTGTGGGGAACTACTTCAAAAGGTATGATGTCAGTAATTGAAAGATTCAAAGGTCGTGAAGATACTGCAAGAAAAATTGACCAACAAATACCTGAGTAATTTTAAATACAATCAATATTAATATTAAAGTATAATATCAGTCTATCCAACCCCAACAGGTTGGATATTCTTTTTTTAATATCTTGTTTCACTATTTGTAAATTCATTCCCTCTTGATATTCCCAACCTTCAAGTTTCAAAGACAACCACATACATTTCTGATTCATGTCCTCAAATTCATTTAGTTCTATAATAGAAAATTTATATTTTGGAGTTTCTTGGAAGTCATGAATAATGTCCAACATCAAAGTGTTTGTAATCATGGACAATAGATAAACAAATTAATTTATTGTGTAAACAAAAAATCCCCCACCTTGTTAGATGAGGGATTAATTAATTTTTAAATAGTGTTATTAAAGTTTGTTAACCTGTGGATGTCTTCCAAGTTCTGCGTGTAATGCTTCAACTGCCTTAATTAAGTTTGTGTACTTAGTTTTAATTGTTGGATTCTTAGAGTAGTCAATGTTATGATAATGTTTTTCAAATTCAGTTTTAGCTTTAACCAAACTGTCATATAGTTTTTGTGCGACAGGTTTTTCTGCTTTTGGCTTAGATTCTTTCTTAGGTTCTTCGGTTGCAGTCGCCTCAGGCATAGGTGACATTCCTTGTGCACCGATAAATTGGTTTTCAGTTACCACCTTATTAATTAGGTCAACTAATTGCGATTCAGATAATCTTATTGTTTTCATACTTGTGTTTTCTATATAAATATATCAATTTTATTTGTTTTTCATTTTTGACAATTTTTCTATCAATTTTTCTATTTCACGTTTCTTTAGTTCCAATCTTTCAATTTCTTTTTCTTTATTGGTACCATAAGAAAAATGTTGTTTTACTTTCTTAATTTGTGATGAACCAGTATCTTTTTTAATTCCAAAATCAAAATTTGTAATCAATGGTTCTTCATAGAATCTAGCATAATCTCTACCGTCTTTAACAATTCTATTTTTTTCATTTGCAAAAATTATAAACTGTTCTTCATCAACAAACATAATAACTTGAACGTCTTTTGGTTTGTATTGTGATGGGTTGTACGATGTTGATTTTATTTTGTAATACACCGTTCCTTCAGGGTCTGTCCATCTTCTTGACATCTTTGTGTCAAATGGTTTTACTTGTGTAGAAAAAGATGAACCATTAGGAAGTGTAACAATAAGGTCCTTACCTTTAGAGAAGTCTTCTTTAGCACCTGAACAAAACTTTTGTAATGTTATGTTTGGTAATTTATCACTTAAAATATTAATGGCTTGTCTTTCACGAGCTTCACCTCTCATGTATGTCCTCAAGTTTTCTTTCACCAAGTCGTTAATGTACCTACCATTTGGTGTAAATAAGTCCACAGCATTGTTCACAACCCAAGTGTATACGTTTCCTTTATCACCTGATTGTGAGTGCAACTCTTTTATTTTATTATGAACGGCTGAATTTGTATCAAATCTATTTACGATAGACCAGTTATATTGTTCTTCACCTGGATGTGCTAATTCTTTTGGACCAATGACACCTTCTTTAGTTTGACACACATCACTCAATTCGGGGTATACTGCTTGTACTGTTGACCATTGTGTTCCTTGTGGAATCTGATACCCATCACCTGAATATATTTTTCTAAGTAAAGGTCTGATTGTACTTGACATTGTGTAGTCAGGTCCAAACTGGGCTTCAGTAATAATATCCTTTAAGGTGCTTAAAAATTTCATTATATATAAATACTTCAAACTTTTTTTTAATTCTTTGGACTTTTTACCAGAGGTTTGATAATTATTATCTTATTATAATATAATATATATTAATAATATTAATACTATTATATATTATTTATTTTTATATAACTTCTATATAGAACTTATATGGATTTTTTGGAAAAGTTTTTGTATCATTTATTTGATGTCTATTCTACTTTTAACCGTTATCCAAGTACTTACCATCATTTGTGTCTACGAGTTCGTCAGATGGTCCCTATTGAGTTTATTTGACATGTTCTTCCATCATATTGAATATGATGATAAACCCGTGAAGGTAAAAACTTGGGAGGACATGACACTTGACCATTACAAGAAACAAATTAAAAAGAATCACGATGAACTTTATATGGAACAAAAAACCCCTTCGGGTTGGAAGGGGTTCAAGTGGTTATATAAAATATTCTAGGTCATCATCACCATCATCATCGTCATCGTTTCCGCTTCTATATAAGTCCAGTAATTGGTCTCCATACACTTCCTTTATGTAGTCAATCAATTCTTCTTCAATTTCAGTATCCACATAGTCAGAAATTAAATAATAAATAATATTATCAGCATATTCAAACTCATCCGAAAAATCAGATGCGTATGTTGTGTTTAAAATTTCTTCAAATTTTTCAGAGTTGAGTAAAGAATCACCAATATCCTCAACACTTTCATCTTCTTCATTCATCATTTCATGGATTGTCGCGCCACCAACAGGTACAGGTGCAAAACTTTTATCACTAACTTGTGATGGTCCGTGTTTTTTTGAGATGTCCATTAATATTTTTTCTAAAACATTCATACCACGTTCATGTCCAAATTCCTTAAAGTATTTATTAATTGCTTTATAAAGTGATAACTCAGGCTTATGTGCATCCTCCATTATGGTGATATGTTTTCTGATTGATTCTTTAATTGATTTCATAATTTGTTTTTTATTATAAATATACGTATCTTTGTGTTATGTTTGAATTAATATCATTGTTTTTGTCTTTTTGTTTATATAGGTTATTAACATTGAGAAAGATGCCCGCAATTACATTTGGTGGTGAAATAAAAATGTTATTTGGTTATGGTATTTGGTATTCTATAATCTCATTATTATTTGTACTTGTTTTACATTTCTTAAAATAAGAATATACACCAAATCACAAGTAACTTATATTTATGAATATATTATGCGTGACTTAATAAAAAGAATACTTAAGGAAGAGGTTGGGGTACCAAGTGGAATTGCCGATTCTGCCAAAAGGTTATATCTTGATTTGATAACAAGATTAAAAAGAAAAACTATTACAGGGAATTCTAATTTTAATTTATTGTTTAAAAATAAAGACGGGAAATATTCCTTTGCTGATTTCAAAAACTTTGAGAATATTAAAATTGAATTTGTATTTGAAGGATATGACATTGCTGAAAATCCATCACGTTCCGGCATTTTAATTATGGGTATGGGTCATCAAAGCGAGGCACAATTAAATGATTTATTTGATTTAGTAAATGTCACAAATAATACCACAACTCTTTCAATTACACTTGCAATTCCAACATCAATACCTGAAATAACAAATAAGGATGTAATTAAAACTTTGATGGATAATCAGGTAATGATAGTATCATCATTAGCCCACGAGTTAAAACATGCTTACGACGGTTACAAAAAACCAACAGAAAAAATTAAAAACAGAGCACCTTATACGGTATATTCAAATGTGAAAACAGGTATTCGTGAAGTTGATGAGTTTATTTATTTCTTATACTTTATAACAACAATTGAGAATTTAGTTAGACCATCTGAAATATATTCACAAATGCAAGAAGGAAATATTTCGAGAGAAGACTTTTTAGAATTTATTTCAAGTAATACAACATATCAAACACTTAAGAAAATTAATAATTTTAGTGTTGATAATCTGATATCAACATTAAAAGAAAAACCTGAGGAAATAGATTTATTTATATCAAAAAATACAAATTATGATATTCCTGAAGATATTGATAAAAAAATTGAACTGTTTTTTAATATCATTTATGTTGAATTATCAAGAAACATTTTAAGTAGAGCTCATTCAATACTAACTAATAATTTCTTTGAGTCGTTGTTTGGAGTTTCAGAAGAAAAACAAAAATTCTTGGATGCGTATGAAACTGAAATATTAAGATTTAAAAATAATCCTTTGAGATATTTTGAATTTCAAGAAAAAAAGTTTAAATTTGTAAGTGAAAAAATGATGAAACGATTATCAAAACTATATTCTTTGGCTAAGCCAAACCCTATCAAATTGGTAAATAAAGACCCAATGACATTTGAAATGCGAATGTTGGAGTCTAAACCAAGAAATATAAAATCTTAATAAAAAAAATTGTGGATATAATTAGTGATTTATCACGAATACGAACTTTATTATCAGAAAATATTAATAAAAATTCTGATGAAAAAGACATTTTAATGGAATTATTAACGTTCTTACTACCTGACCATAGTGTTTACAGTCCCGATACAGTTTATTTGGACAGTAATTCAGATGACTACCAAAGAATTTACATACAATACAGTGTAAATAAAGAACACACAATTTTAGAAAAAGAAGAATCTTACGATGATGATGACGTATTAAGTACTGAATATAGAGGTACCGTCTATCTAACAATAGAAAAACTTAATATTTTGGACCAAAATAGGAATATTTTGGTTGAAGACGCAGACTGGTATGATATACCAGAATATATTTTTGAAGAATTTGAAGGTGATTTAGGAAGTTTGTGTTACAAATATGGTCTAAATGTTGATTTTGACTATATTGTAAAAGATTAATGATTTTTATTTCATTAATCTATTAATATCCTGCATAATTAACTGTTGTTTTGACTGAAGTACTTTAATATTTCTTTCTTGTTCTTCAGTAAGATTCACTTGTGTAATCTTAATATCAGCGATTTTGTTTCTTAAAACGTCAAATTGTGACATTAAATAATTATATCTTTGGGCTTTTTGTTCGTTATTCATAATATAAATGTAGTTTTTTTAATTTAAAAGTATATGTTTAATCATTATTTTCACAAATTGCTTCATATTCACCCATCAAAGTTTCACTATATTTGTTAAATAACTCATCATATAAACTATCAATGTATTCATCTGATGTGGGTTCTATTATTTCCTGTGACACCGCTCTTGATATTGTGTAATCAATAATAGATTCAACGTACTCCAATGAGTCTTCAAAGAATTCACAACTATTCTTATAGTCATCAATAACATCAAATAATAGGTCTGAAAGTTCTTCAGGTAATGTTGATTCATTTAAAACTGATTCATTTATATTTTTTTCGTTAAACTCAATATCAAAATCAATATCCGCTTCAAAATATTTTCTCACCTGTTCCCAAATTATTTCTTTAAAACCATCCCAAATATAATCAGGAACATCATCATATCCATACATTCTTTCCCATGTATCTACATCTTTTAAACCTACCAATAATCTATCAACAATAATATAAACGGTGCCCTCATATTTTGAAGAACCCCGATTAGATTCCCAAACAGAACTTTTTTCTACATGATATTCTATGGACACATCTAATGTTATTTCATCAAATGTGTTATTATAATAAGTGTTATATTCACCAAAATTATCATTAATGAACTCAGTAATCATTTCACCAACGTCATTTTGACGCTCAGATTCCTTGAGTATTTTTTTATATTGTGATTCGGTAATGATTAATTTCATTAATAATAAATACCAATTATAAACATATTGTACACATATGTTTGATTTAAAATGTTAATATCATAAATTTGTATTATGAAACAAAAACTTATCTATCCGATTATTTTAGTTGTGTTGGGACTTTTAACATTTGTAAGGTTGTACTTTGACTTAGACCAACTTGGTTGGTTTACAGAATCAATATCACCATTAATTGCCGTTTACGTTTTATACAAGATGTCAAAAGAAATTTAAAATACAAAATTATTTTGAATATACAAAAGATAAGTTTTAAATTAATAGTTTACACTAATATTTGGATGTAAATTAAATTCTTTAGTAAGCATTTCTCTAATATTACTGGTTACAACGTATCTACGGACATTGCGTTGTCTTGATGAAGTTTTAAAAATAATTTTAACTTTTGGATATAAATCATCAGTTGCACGTTTAAATGAAATACTATGAATTGAGCCATCACCAATTTCACGAATACGTGGTTTTATTATTTTCTCAAGAACTTTTTTATTCCAAATTTGTTCATCATCAGATTCAAAAAATATTCTAGAAAACACACTTTGATTTTCATTTAAAAAACCATATTTTTTGATATCATTTTTAATCTTATAAACATGTGATTTAATATCGTGTGAATTTATATAATCATTATTTGTAATTATTTTTTCGTAATTAAATTTCACATAACAATAAATTGATACAAATCTTTCACTAAATGATAATTGATAATCAAATTTTATATTATCTGAAAACATGCTAGAGTCACTAAACCTGTTTATAAAATCATATATTAATTCTTGGTCTGCCATAACAATACAAAGATACAAAAAAGTTTGAATATATAAAAAATATCTTTTATCTTTATTCTATGAATTCAAACTATGAAATTGTACGTGAACTAATTGAATATAATTGTGACGGTGTTGATAAATACATCCACAATAATAGTACTTGGTTAATTTTCACTGATGATAAAAAATGGGTAATTGAATTAACTAAAGATGGTACTTTGTGGTATAATTATAATTTTTTCAAAGACGTTTTTAAATATTTGTCATTGGATGTTGTTGAAAATCAAAACTATATTACCAAATGGGTTGAAGAAACTATTATAACTGGGGTGAACTACACCGGGTCAAATACTCGGGATGAGTCCCACCAAGTTGAAGACACCATTCAAAATGGGGTAAAAAATACCTCACCAACGTTTACAAAGTTTATGTCGGGAGTTGAAGAAACCATTCAAAATGGGGTAAATAATACTGTTCATAAAATTATGGGAGGTTCACGACCTACTGAAAGTGTTATTCAAAATGGGGTGAAACACACCCGAAGAAACGGGGATTCTATGAATACCGATGCTGAAGACGCCATTATAAATGGGGTAAAGGAATCAAAACCATCTAATGCCGCTTCTTGGACTGAAGTTGAAGATACCATTGAAAATGGGGTGAAAGATACCTCAGGCCACGGATTTGAACAAAAAAACATAGTTGAAGACACCATTCAAAATGGTGTGAAAGAGACTCATTCAGGTTGTGACCTTCTTGTTGATGATTATATTGAGGACACATTGAAAAATGGGGTGAAAGAAATTCATTGGGTTGAATATAGTAATTTAAGGTCTGTTGAAGACACCATTCAAAATGGGGTGAAGTATACCTGTCAAACAATGAATCCAAAATGGAAGTATGTTGAAGATACCATTCAAACTGGAGTGAAGTATACAAGTTGGCACGAACCGATACTTTTAGGTACAAAGGTTGAAGACGCCATTCAAAATGGGGTGAAAGAAACTCACCGAGATGCTGAGCGACACCCAAAGACTGTTGAAGACACCATTAAAAATGGGGTGAAGGAAACTAAGAAAGGTGGTTTTAATCAACATTATGATATGTTTAGGGCCATTGAAAATGGGGTAAAAGAAACCAAAAAATTGGAACACGACAGGACAACTTATCATGCTCATTTTAGTCAAGAACATGGAACGCACACACCGTTAGACATGGTTCAAGATGTGGTTCAAAATGGAATCAAGGAAACCAAATCACCTGGAGCCGATGGTGACTTATTACCAACGTTAGAATGGATGAAAGAAAATAACACCGTGAATATTCCTGAACTAATTAATGATGTTATTGAGAATGGAGTTAAACATACTGAGGTAGGTTGGGCTCAATACAATTCAGTTGATGATGTGATTGAACGTGGAATAAAACGCACTGAAGGTGGTATGTTATTTGATGAAACTAAAGTTGATAGGATTATTTCTGAAGGTGTTAAAGAAACTAAAGGTGGTGGATATTTGGGTTCAATAGAAATGAAAGGTAAGATAGTTCATCAAATTGAATCTCCAAAACAAAATAATGAGGTTGAGGAAGTAATTGAACATGGTGTAAAACTAACCAACAGCTCATTACAAATTGATGGTTCTTGTGTTGTAGAAGATGTTATTCAAAATGGAATTAAAGAAACCCATGATGATGTTTATCACCATAAAGGTAGAGTTGGTGGTGTAATTAAAAATGGTGTCAAAGAAGTAAAACCATCATACATAATGAAATATAACCCAATGAATTTTGAACCTGTAATATCTGAAGAAAAAAGAATTGATGATGTTACAGGTGTAATTCGTGATGGAATAAAAGAAGTTCAACCATTACCAGCACAAGATGGTAACAGAGATTGGGGTAATTACTATCACAGACAAGAAGATAGAACAAAACCTTTTACAAAAACAGTTGATGATGTAATTCGTGACGGTATTAAAGAAACAAAACCAATGGAGGAATGGGTTAATACCACAAACATTGTTGGTAAAGTTATTGATAATGGTATAAAAGAATAAATCTTTACTGTTAATAATTACTAAATTTTGAAACGTCCTCAACCTCTCTTGCGTTAATACCGTATCTATCTCTTAGATAGTCCATCACTAAATTGTCACTTTCTTTTTGTGTATCAAATGAAAAATATTTTGTTAAGTTTTTAACAAAGTTTACGTCTTTCAACCACAACATACCCCACACATTTTTATGTGCAATTTTACTATTATCACTCAACATCTGACCTTTTCTATATATTGTAACATAACCCTCTTTTTCAGTTATATTAAAACCACCATAGGTTAAATCAACAATATCATCCATTATCACATATAAACTTTCTCTATCAATACCCTCATCTTCTGATTCATTTAATGAATCTTGATTTTGTTCTTTCCAAAATTTTCCAAATAAAGTTTCAAAAAACTTGTATAATCGTCTGTTAATCTTTTCTTTATTATTGCTTGATAATTCATCAAACCTTGGAAAATAGTCCAAAAACATTTCTCTAAATATTTGAAAATCTCCATAATTTTTGCCATGATTATCTATTAATCTTCCTAAACTTGAGATAAAATTAGCATCTATCTCGTGTGGCATATTAACATAATATCCTATTTGTTTTTCAGTATTTTTTATTTCGCTTTTAATTAATTCCAATTTTGCTGTTGACATGGAATATTTCTTACCGTATTTAACATTAGCATAATGATGAACTATTTCATGTTGGATAACTTGTCTTATACTTTCTTGTATGTTTCTTGCAAATTCATTATTTGCGGTTACCAATATATTTTTTATTCCACCTATAATAATCTCTTTTTCATCATTTGATAATTCTCCCAAATCATCAATAGGTAACAAAAATTTTTTGAAATAATCAAATAATACAATTCTCAATGTAAGTGTTTCGTCATCATATTCACCAATAGTTCTCTGTCCGTTTGAATTAATTAAATCATCTATTGTTATAACAACATTTAAATCATTAATCATAAACTCATAATATGCTTCCGATATCAATTTTTCGGTTATTTTATTTATATTTTTTAAACAATATTCAAAAAATAAGTCAGCATATTGGTTGGAATATGTTAATTTATCAGAATCAGATTCATTTAATGAATCTTGATTTTGTTCTTTCCAAAATTGTCTAATTTTATCACCAACCAATTTTTTAAATATTTCCTCATACTCGGCAACATCTGACCAATCAATATCATAAATTACCTCAGGTAATAATATCTCAATTACATAATCAACATAATCATCTTCAGGATATTCTTGAGCTTCTTCACCAATGTCGGTATTGTTTAACATCTCATACAAGACATCAGATATTTCTGACAACCTTCTTCTAACCGAATTGGGTATGATTTGTTCAAACTGTGATTCGGTAATAATTATTTTCATATTTTATTATCTTTCCAAAACTTACGAATATTATCACCAACAAGATATAATAAT
>ENA-OSIY01000649-OSIY01000649.1-marine-metagenome-genome-assembly--contig:-NODE-649-length-19233-cov-6.764512_pt1 | contig 19233 bp, 15 predicted proteins | sample MGYA00237884_ERZ534233 | MGnify/ENA primary metagenome ERZ534233 (study PRJEB26412, sample SAMN06343840) | marine metagenome | isolation source: estuarine water | place: USA: Columbia River Estuary... | reverse complement strand
GATAAGAGACGTACTTGAAGAACTTAACAAAAGAAAAAAATGAAAATTAAAAAACTAAACGAACAATTTGCACAGACTTTTTCTGGCGACGGATTTAATAGTTCTAACGGAGTTTTTAAAGTTAAATACAAAGCTTTTGATGATTTGTCGCAAGCTAAGGGTAGAGAGATACATCCATACGATCATGTTAATGGCGAGGAATTTCAAGCGGGTGACCTGGTTTCTGTTAACGTAGGGGGTAAGAGTAAAAAGAAAATGAGAGCAGAAGTTATTTCTGCTTCAAGAACAGAAGACGGTAAAAGTACAAGATTTAAGGTTAGAAGCTTACACACTAATAAAATCTATACTGTTCCGGTTTATGCTATCGAATTTTTACAGGACAACGGAAATTCTATTAGGAAAGAAAAAAATGGTGCAACAATAGCAAATAAAGAAAAATGGTTAACGTCCCTTAAATATAATAATGGAAATTTTATTTGGGGATCTTTAGAATCTAAAAATATTAATATGAAAACTGATATGCTTCTTAAAGAAGGCGATTCCTTGATGGAAAGACCTAGTATAATTGATCCTTCTATAAACGTTGCTCTAATAGATGATACCCATCCGGATTATACAACACACATAGAGAATTTTAAAAAATTAGGATCCATTTATACTATACCAGAAAATAAAACAATCTACATCCATAAAAAAGATCCTTCTTTTAGTAGATTTAACGACAATCATTTAGTTGTGATAGAAGCTGTTGAAATAGCAAAAATGCTTTCGGGAAGAAAGAATAATATCGATGAAGAATACAACGACGTTTTAGCTGCTCAGATTCTAAGAAACAAAGGACTTAAAGAAGCGTATAAGATAATAGCTTCCAACTTCCTTAAGAAGCACGGGATTTCGTATGGTCAAGCAGCAGATGAATTTGCCCCTTCAATGAAGCAGTATTTACCAGAAAGAAAACAATAATGTCAATAGAGAGAATAAGAAGAAAAATTCCACTCCCAGAAGATTTTCCACAAAAATCACAGGCTTCTATCCCACCTCAAAAATTTACAAATAGACCTATAGAGGAATACAAGCAATTTGTAGGTCTTCATAAAGATGAATCATTTGTCATTTGTGCATGTGGTTCATCACTGAATGATTATGACAATTTTAATAATCACACAACAATAGGGGTTAATGATGCAGGGACTAAGGTTTGGTGCAAATATCTTGTTGTAGTTAATGAGCCTAAGACTTTTAAATGGGATAGGTGGCCTTCTGTTAGAATGAATAATTCAGATTTTGTTTTCACGCATCTTTCAGATCTTCCTATAGATAACCCCGAAGGAAGAAGGATCGTTGTCAATCTTGGAAAATATGAGGGCTTAGATTTAGACAATCATGGATCAATAGACTACACCACAAATTCTCCATATATGGCTATCGTCATAGCTTATCAAATGGGAGCAAGAAAAATAGCTTTAGTTGGTGTCGATTTTACACCTAATCATTTTTTTGCAGAAACCGGTAGCCACGTTATCATGCGGGAAATAGAAAGGGTTAAAGATCAATATTCCAAATTAGGTAAAGCCCTAACAGAGAAAGGAATTAGAATAGGCAATCTTTCCCAAACTAGTCTTATTGAGTCCTGGCCAAAGATGACACTAGAACAATTCGAAACTCTCTAGCATTTAAAGTTATAATATAGATGAGTAATCAAAAGACCGGAATTTTAGTAAGATTCCCACTAATACAGAAAAAAGGCAAAAAACTTGAATATCAGGTTTCTTTTGCAGATTTCATGTTAAAGAAAATTGGGGAGGGATTAAACATCGGATATCAATGCTTTGTTTTTGAAATATCTGATGATGATTTTGGGGTTCTTAATTTTAATGTATCTGAAGATGAAAAATCATCAATGGATCATTACTTAAATAACGAAGGCATTAGAGTAGCTCTTTATATTAAGGGGAAAAGATATTTGACAGCAGATTCAGATAATGAGATCCAAGAGGCACACAACCAAATAGTTTTTTGTCTAGAGTTCATAAAGAATTTTAGAATCGATGATTATCAAAAAATGCCAATCATTTTACATATCGGAGGTGCAAAGGGTGATAGAAGGGGAACTATGGAGGACTTTTGCAAAAAAGTTGAATGCTGGTTCCAGGAGGATGATATTAAAAGACTTGCTGTCGTGAATGACGAAAAACCAAGTTTATTCTCTGTAAAAGACTTACTTCCTGGTGTTTTTTATAGGATTAAAATACCCATAGTTTTTAGATCGACATCATACCCAACAAATCAAGGTAACCTAACACTTAACGAATCTTTATTTTTAGCAGCATCCACCTGGAAAAGAACTGTAAATCCTATATTTTTATATCTTCCAGGTAATACCAATATCGGAAGCGAAGAGACTAGACCATTTGGTCTTGAGCTTGATTTTGTCTTCGATAATAGACTCCCAGAACCATAACATTTTATTCTTCCGAGGATTTCTTCTATATTTGTAAAAACAAATGGAGATATGCCAGAAATCAGCGAAGTAAGAATCATGTCAGAATTTATCAACAGGGTTGCTTCTGATGTTGATTATTTTGTCGGGATGTCTAAAAACCCCGAGCATAAAAGCAAAACAAGTCTAGTTATTCCATTTGAGCATTTTCAGATTAAAGCATATTCACGGGGAAAAGAACTGATGGTTAGGTTTATAAGTTTAGATTTCTCATACGATGAATCAGATCCCCTTGTTAAACCATTGGTTTTTACCATGGGAATGAGTGGCAATTGGAATTATTCAAAAACAATATTTGACGTACCTAAGCACACGCATCTTATGATTATGGACTGCCACGGGGGTGTTCTTGGAATGAATGATGTTAGAAGATTTGCTCGCTGGGATTGGAGAAGTTGGAACGAAGAAAGAGGACACGATCCAGTTCAAGAAACAGAGCTTTTCAAAAAAGATATATTGGAAAATTTGATGAAGGATAGGGTCTTTCAAAAGCCTATTTACGAAGTGATGATGAACCAGAAATATTTTAACGGGGTTGGAAATTATTTAAGAGCTGAAATCCTGGGCAGAATAGATTTAGATCCAAGACTATCCGCTGGTGATTATATCATTAGAGCAGGAGATAAATTTTTTAATACGACAGAAAAGATAATTGTTGAATCATACGAACTGGGGGGAGGACAATTCAAAGACTGGTACAATCAAGCAGATTTAGAAAAGAAGAAGAGCAAGGAATTCCAAGCATGGATGCAATTCTATTTCAATAAAGAAAGATGCGTACCCATTAAAGATAAACAAGATCGTAATTTTTGGATCGATAAAAAATGGCTAATATGATAAGCAAAGACACACTTAAGAAGATTCTGTATTTTGATATAGAAACTGCAGGCATTCAAAACACGTTTACAGACTTAGTAGAATCTGATCCTAGACTTGCAAAGATCTGGGATAAAAGATGTACATGGCTCAGAAAAAACTCAGGTGAAGAATATAAAGATGCTACCCCAGATCGGTTGTGGTTAGATAAGTCTTCCTTGCATCCAGAATTTGCTAAGATTGTTTGCATCAGTTTCGGTGCATATAGTGGAGACGACGTTAAGATTCAATCTATCATTGGGGATGAAAACGAGCTTCTTAGTAATGCCAATAAGATCTTTAATAATGCTGTTACAAAAGGATGGAAACTTGGAGGGCATACTATTAAGAACTTCGATATACCCTTTGTAGGAAAAAGAATGATTATTAATAAAATAGATCCTTCTCCTATTATAGGTCAATTAAATAGAAAACCCTGGGATTCCCCAGTAATTGATATTTCTGAGGTCTTTGCTTTTGGAGGATACGGACAGACGCATTCGTCTCTAGATTTAATGTGTTCTGTTTTGGGACACGAGTCGCCTAAAGATGACATGGACGGATCGATGGTTCACCCATATTTCCATTCTGGAAGAATAGATGAAATTAAGAAATATTGCGAAATGGACGTTAAATATCTTATGAAGTGCTACGAGTCCTTCTCGTTCGAATAGCACAATAGGCTAATGGATATATACAATAAAATATCCGGGTGGCTAGTCGCATCAAAAAATTTAATGATTGGGTTTTAAATGAGGATCAATTCTATCAGAAAGAATTGAATACTGCATTTTGGCAGGATCAGAAGTTTGATCCTTCTATCAGAGAAAAACTTCTTCAGATAGGCGAAGAGTTTTATGCCACCTTTAAATTAGATGTTCCTATTAGCGACATTCAATTAACAGGATCACTTGCAAATTACAACTGGACCCCTAAATCAGATCTTGATATCCACATTTTAATAGACTTTTCAAAGATCAATCCTGATATTGTTTTAGTTAAGAAAAGCCTGGACGGGCAAAGATTCGTTTGGAATCTACGTCATAATATAGTTATTAGAGGATATGATGTTGAGCTTTATCTTCAAGATATTAACGAGCCACACGTTGCTTCTGGTCTTTTTTCCCTTTTAAACAATGAATGGATTAGAATTCCCAAGTACAACCCACCGCAAATAGACGAAAGAGACGTTCAGCTAAAGTTTGAAGGAATTGTTAATGACATTAATCAATTAAACGTTCAGCTTGAAAATCCAGATCCTGGGATGGATCCTAGGAATCTTTATGATCACTCAGAAAAAGTCAAATCTAAGATTATGAAAATGAGAAAAGAGGGTCTTGCAGAGAGGGGGGAATTCTCGGTAGAGAACTTAGTCTTTAAAAAGTTAAGAAATGAAGGATATATACAGAATCTAATAGATCTTATCTCAAGGTCTTATGAGAAAATATACAACGAATAAAAAAAGAATAAAATGTCGGGAATTTACAAAGGATATAATCCAATTTACGAATCTTTCAAAAAAGAACTATTCGAAGCAGAAAACAAAATTGACACAGACGCACTTTTAAGAGCGATCTATGACACATTTGTTAACACTTTAATGAATGGATCTGATGAAGCGGTTAGAACGCCGGACGGATTTAAAGTCTTTATGGATAAGGCCTTACAGTCTAGTTCAATTGATGTTCTTAAAAGCGAGTTTAATAAAAAGATAGACGAACTTTCAAAACTTGATGCAAATCAGACCCAATCTTTAGGTCAAACAAAGACATATCTTAACACTCTTTTTGACACGCTTAAAAGCGCAGTAGGAGAAGATGCTAAAGCAACCAAGCACTCTATAGACAAAATGGGTGAATTTGTTGGAACCACAATTGGTGGTTTACAAGCAGTTAAGACACAAATGCAACAGAACGAAAGTTTAACATCTAGATACGTTTCAGAACAATCAGAAACAAGAACTGGTGAGGAAGCAAATTCAGAAGAAGGAGAAAATGATAAATGGTATTTCCAATTATCTAAAAATGTATTGGACACTGCAACATCATTTGCAGGTGAAACAACAGCAGCTCTTTCTAGCAAGTCATTATCAGGAGATGCAGGAATTCAAAAATTTGCACAAGACGGACAGGATTATCTTCAAAAGGCTAAAGCTTTCTCTGTTACCGGAGGAAGAAAAGGTTTTATTGTCATGGGCAAAGTTAAAACTGCAAGTGGTGATATGAAAGGTAAAGATTATAGAATACAGGTTAAAAACTTGATTAATGAGATAATTAGACAAAGAGAAGAATTCCAAAAATTAAAATACAGACTTTCTAATATTCCAGCACCACCACAACCGGTGGTTAATTGTCCTACCGGAATGAAATTTGACGCAGCTAAAAATGCTTGCGTTTATGTTACTCTTCCTACTCCTATAACAGGAGGAGGAGGTGGAGAAGGAGGTAATGGGGATAAACCGAATCCGAAGCCGAAGCCAAAACCACCAGTACCAACAACTGGATGTCAGTTTCCAATTCAGATTTCAGCTAATAAATGTTCTGAGGTTTCTCAACTTCAAGGAAAATTAATGAGTATGGGAGGATGTATTGCTGATATACTTAATACAGCAGGAGGAGCAGACGGTAAATATGGCAATAAAACTGCTAAATTAGCAAATATAGCATATGCATACTTTACTAAATCCTCAGCATTTAACCCAGCAGGTGAATTAACACAAACTATGTACAATGTTATAATGGCAGGAGGTCAGGTAACATTTCAACAGGTACCAAATGCAGTAAAAGATTCATTAGAGATTGAAGCAGACACTAAAATAGTTGAAAGTAAAATATTTGAAAGAGAGCATAAAATAGGTATGCCTGTTCTATCATTCTCTGATTTCTCTGAAGTCCTATCAGAAGCAGGATATGCTATCGAAGAAGACGTTCAGGGAACAGGCGGTAAATCTATTGCAGATTGTATATGTGCTACTTATGCATCAGGACAAATTGATCCAGCATGTTTAAATAGTATCGTTCCAGTTCCTAACCCAACCGGTGGTACAGGTGGTACTGGAGCAACAGGAGCAACAGGAGCTACTGGGGGAGAAGAAATACCAACAAGAGATGATTGGAAAGGTCTTAAGTATGTAAACACCGGATCATATCCGATTTCTTTTGACGAAAGCCTTTTAAGTTTCTGGAGTAAAGAAGCAATTATCACAGCACTAAGCTTTGCTATTCCAGGATCAGGTTACTTATTAAAAGCTGGATCTACCGGTCTTAGATCTCTTGGAGTTAGAGCAGCTACTAAGGTAGGTGCTCAAAAACTTGCAACAAGAATTGCAGGTAAAGCAGTGACAACTGCAATCGCTAAAGGAATCACAAAGAAAACCGCAGCTGTAGCTTTAAGCGGCCTTACTAAACAATACTTTATGAAATACGGAGCTATTCCTATTGCAAAAAGAACAGCAGCTGGCTTAATCGGCGGTGCAGTTGGTGGTGCAGCAGTAGATTTCTTATCAGGAAGAGACACATTTGTTATCACAACAGTTGAAGGATTTATCGAAAGAAATTTACTACTTGGTGTATCAAAAGGATTGGTTAATACACTAGACGGATACGTTAGTGACGATGATTGGGCATGTATTTCCCAAATTCTTGCAGTAATTAAAGGAGGTTGGACAGTGGATGATGGCGACAAACAAGTATCTGCATGGGCAGAACTTAAAAAGCTTTATGTTGAATCAGAGGGTGAAGATCTTCTAGCTGATATCCAAAGTGTTAAAGCTAAAATGGGAGATGTTGAAGGATATCCTAATTTAAAATCTGTTTCCCCGCTAAAAAGTTTAAGTGAAGTTGATTGGGATCTTGCCAAAGCAGAAACTCTAAGATTCTTAGATGTTTTAGAAAGAAACGAGGGTACTATATTACAAAACTTAAATAAACTTCCTGAATCTTATGTTACCGCACACGTTGAAGGAAGCTATCAAGAAATTGATGAGAATGGAGAAGAAGTTGGTGGAGAGCCAGGAGGTAAAGGTGATAAAGCGGACAACAAAGGAGTATCACCAAAAAAATCAACTTATTAAGGTTGATTTTATAGATATATACAAAAATAAATAATAATAATGAGTCTTAACCCCGAATTCGTTTTAGTCTTGGAAAAATCTTCACATAACCTGAAGTCCGAGAAAAGTGGTAACGAATACTATCTGGAGGGTATTGCAGCAGTTTTTGGAAAAGAAAACTCTAACCAAAGAATCTATGAGGAAAGAGAATATCTTCCTCATCTTCAATATCTAAAAGAGAAAATCGAACAAAAAAGATTAGTAGGTGAGTTAGACCACCCTAAGGAGTTTGATGTATCGCTTAAGAATATCTCACACTTAGTTGAGGAGTTAGCATACAATCAAGGAGATAGAACTTTGAGAATCAAAGTAAAACTTCTTGACACACCAGCAGGTAAAATCGCCAAATCTTTAGTAGATGCAGGTATTCCTGTTTCTATTTCTTCAAGAGCAGCGGGTAACGTAATGGAAAACAAAAAAGTACAGATCAAGAAGATTTTTACTTATGATTTGGTTGCTGATCCTGGATTTGAAAATGCTCAATTGGAAAGAGTTTATGAAAGCTTAGGCTATAATCTAGAAGAAAAGAGTATGGCAGAATCTATATTAAAAGGTCTTCCTCTTATGAACGAGAGCTTAGGATTAGAAAATGATTCAAATTTTAAGATATATAGAATTAACGATCAAGAAAAAATACAAAAGCTTCTAGATAAGGAGCCAAATAAGAGTTTAATCATGGAAAATAATTTCGTTACAGCGGAAGAAATGAACGGATATTCTAGACTAATCAAAAAAGAAATGGATACTATTAAAGGATCCATTGAATCTTTGAAAGGTGTTAAAGAATCTTCCAAAATAACAGAATCTTCTTCTTCCCTTGAGGAAAGAGTATTAAAACTAGAAAAATATGCTGATTATTTAGCAGAGAATCTAGAGGCTTCTATTAAGTATGGCGAATACCTAGCAGAGAATCTAGAAGATTCAGTTTCTTACTCTAAATATCTTGCAGAGAATTTAGATAAGTCCATTTCTTACGGTAAATATCTAGCAGAACACCTAGACAATAACATTTCTTATTCTGAGTACATCGCAGAGAATGTAGACACGAGCATGACTGCAATGAAAGGATTAACAGAAAGAGTTGATCAATCTATTGCTTATGCAGAGTATGTGGGAGAGAACGTAGATAAAAACATTAGATATAGCGAATATCTAGCTGAAAATTTAGATAAGAACATTTCTTATTCTGAGTATTTAGCAGAGAACGTTGACAAGAACATTACTTACTCAGAGTACTTAGCAGAAAACTTAGATAAGAACATTTCTTATGCTGAATACCTAGCAGAAAACTTAGATAAGAACATTTCTTATTCCGAGTACTTAGCGGAAAACCTAGATAAAGGTTTAGCTTATTCTGATTACTTAGGAGAGAATTTAGATAAGACTGTACATTACAGCGAATACATTGCTGAAAAACTAGCTAACAACATTAGCTATGCAGAGTATATTGCAGAATCAGTAAATGCATCTTCTGGAACTAGAGAAGTTAAAGAAGCAGTAGTTAAAGCAGTTTCTGAAAGTGCAAACACTTCAGGATTTGCAGGCAACTACACAGGCATTTCCAACAAAATTGACGATTTATTAAACACTGTCGGTAAACAAAAGACAGATGAAATAGCAGAAAATAAGAACTATCCTTTCTTAAAGCTTATGGGCGAACAAGGACAAAGAGAATTCTTATCACTGCACGAAGGCCAAAAACAAAAGGTCGCAAAATCCTTAAACGAAAACAATTATTCATCCGAAAAAGAGGTAATTGCACTTATGGGTAAAGCTTTGGTTGAACAAAATCAATCCGGAGAAAAATTCCTAGACTTAATGCCAGAAAAATATAGAGCTTCATGGGAAGTAATGAACGAAGCACAAAAAGCTTCGATTGTTGCTCAAAGTAAGTTCCATAAGCTGGATACACCTTATCAAATCCAGAATTTCTGGGCTACAAGAGGTATTACAGTTACGAAGGCAAATATCGAAAGAATAGACGAATCCCAAAAACAAGCAATCTCAGCTCCACAGCCAAAGGGTGTTTCTAGAGAATATCTAGACAGCCTTTCTGAAGCTTTAGGTGCGAGATTTAAAAAATAACATTTTTCATAAAATGCAACTTATCAATCAACATGAAATCTATGAAACCTGGGCACCAATATTGGAAAGCAAAACAGGTATTCAAGAGAGAGGTAAATTAGACTGGTTAACTAAATACTGTCATTACCACTCATTAAACGAATCTGCCGGAGCGTATAACTCTTTAGGCGTATTAAACGGTATGGGCCAAGTATCTCCTGCTTCTAACGTAGGTTTATCTGGCGGTCCTGCTGGTTTCTATGCAGGTGGTTCTTATTCTGGAACTGGTCTTGGTTCTGGCGATAAATTCCCTTCTCTTTTACCTTTAGCTATTCAAGTAGCTGCTAAAACAGTAGGTTTTGATATCGTTCCAGTTATCCCAATGAGCGGTCCTACAGGCGTATTATCATACTTAGACTATGTTTACGCAGGTGGTAAATTATCTGGTACTGACTCTGTATCTCCATACACAGCAAACACTCCAGATCTAATCAAAGTTCCAACAACAACAGCTTCTCCTGTTACTGGTTTAACAGTAGGATCTACTTACCTTTTAGGTGCTTCTGGTCTTTCTTCAACAAAAGATTTAGACTCTGCAGGTGTAGGTGCTTTAGTAGCTGGTAAATTCGTTGGTAACTCAAGAATTGATGGCTTCCCAATTTTCCAAGTAGTAGCAATCACAAATGGTTTCTCAATTGCTAACGCAATCGACGAGAATGCAGTTATCTACTCTGGAGCATTCGTAACAACAACAAAAGTTTACACAATCTCTGCTACAGTAGGTTATGCAAACGGTGCGGCTCAATTAGTTAAAACTTTAGAAGATCACGTACAAGGATTCACTGGTGCTGGCGTTGCTAACGACGGTACATGGTCTGGTCCTTATGTAGACGGTACTAAAGCTTACGATCCAATGTCAAGAGGAACTGCTGAAAGCACTTACTTCAAATCATTAGGTCTTTCTACATTCACTAAGTTTGTAGAGGCTGGTACTTTCCAAGTTGCTGCTTCTGTTACAACTGAGCAAATCCAAGATTTGAACAAGCAATTCGGTATCGACGTAGTTTCTATGATCGAGAACGCACTTGTTAATGAGGTTTCTCAGTCTATCAACAAGCACATCTTATCTAGAGCATTTGCTTTAGGATGGTCTAACCACTATGAATTTGCAAACACCGAATTAGGTGGAGCATCTTCTGCTTCTCTAAACATCAACTTAAAAATTGGTAATGGTGGAGCTTCAACCGCATCTTTCATCGGTAAGGACAATGGATCTTTAACAATCTATACTCCTGGCGATATCGCTACAGGCGGATACGAGAACCAATCAACTGTACAAAGAAGATTATTCTCAAGAATCTTGGCTGCTGCTAACGTAGTAGCAAACAGAGGAAGAAGAGGACCTGCTAACTTTATTGTTACTAACGCTCAGGTAGCTTCTGCTTTACAAGATATCTCTCAATTCACATTTGCTCCTTTCACAAACACGTTAACTCAAAATAACGGTACTTTATATCCAGTTGGTTCAATCGCTGGTATGACCGTTTATGTTGATCAAAACATGTCTTTCGGCGATACGAGAGTATTGGTTGGAAGAAAAGGTGCTGATGACGAACCAGGTATGAAATTTATGCCTTACATGATGGCTGAGTCAATTCAGACTATCTCTGAAGGTACAATGTCACCTAAAATTGCAGTTAAGTCTAGATACTCTTTAGTAGAGGCTGGACATCATCCTCAAACGATGTACTTATGCTTTAAAGCAATAGTGCCTGCAACTGGTATCGCTTAATCTTAATTAAGTTAACCTTTAATAAAAAGCCTCTGAGAGATCAGAGGCTTTTTTTATTGCCTTTTGTATTCGTTGTGGGATATATAAAGAAAAAGTTGTCCCATGAGCATTATTAATGATTTTAGATCCTATAGCGATTGTAAAAGTTCTCTTTTAGAATCTTTTGGAGATGTTGAAATAGCAAAAACCAAATTAATATCTAAGGGATATGAGGATAACGAAGATCTTGACGAAACCCTAATTGCAATTAAAGAATCATTAGGAGATAAAATTCTTAACTTCTTTTCAAAAAATCTTGGAGGAGATATTTCAAAGTTGGAAGGAATTTTACAGGATATGAAATCGGAAGAGATTAAATTCATTAATGATGAACATGAATCAGAGTCAAAGTTTTATAAAATAAGCGCCGCTTTAGCACAGCTTAAAAAAGATAAGGCGGATCAAAGTGAGGTTTCACAATATGTTGATAAATTGAATAAGATCAAGAAGCTAATTAAAGACCTAATGTCTTCCCACAATTCCATAATGGACAGTTTAGAAAAACAGGTTAATATTATTACTAAGAAGAATAATAGAAAAGCTGATTATTATAATCTAAAAAGAGCAGAAGATTCTGTTGAGACCAAAAAATTAAGAGCTGAATTTAAAAAGAAGCTTATTACACAAGCGGAAGATTCAGAATATTTAAACGATATTCAAAAGATCTTAGGCAATCCAAAAGATGCTGAGAAAGATCTAAATGATGCTAAAGATGCTTTGGCAAAAGAAAAAGACAAGCTAGGAGCTGGAGGGGAAACATCAGCAGTAGCTAAACCTAATTTGGATGATAAGAATGAAGATTTTTACAAAGAAATTAGAGCAACAGTTAAAGATATAGAAGACTACACTAAAAGGTCATTAGATAAATTTAAAAATAAAGAAGAATCTAAGAAAATTAATAGAGGCACTTTTAATACAATGCAAAAGGCATTTGATAGTAAAGTTAAAAGAGCTGCTAATGTTATAGAAACGTTCAAAAGTAAACTTTCTCAGATTAACACAACTTCTGATAATGATACATCCAAAGAAACAAATACAACCATAACAAATCTTTTAAACTTAGAAAGACAAGTTACAAATCTTAAATATTTTACTTGGCCATCAGAAGATATAGATAAAGAAAAAGAAACTATTCTTTCCACTTTAGATCTGGTTAATAAACAAATAGAAGTTGCAGCATAAGGACTAATGAAGAAATATTCAGAATTTATATCAAGCAACGTTAACGAGGGATTTATAAAAGATCTTCTTGGAGGAATTAAATCATTCATAAAAGGTGATAAGAATTCTATAATGGACAGGGTCGAAATAATGAAAGAGGCAGAAAAAGATTTTATTAATAAGTCTGATGAATTAAGCTATGATATTTTTTACGCAGACACTAGAAGAAATTCTAACGAAATAACAGTGGCTGCCAGACAAAAGTCTTTAATGAGCAAAAGAGCACTAGAAGCTTTAAGAACCTCTAAAAATGGAGAAATAAATCTTATTGCCAAAGAGGTTTCTAGAATATGCAAAGATAATCCAAATCTAATAGATTTTTATAACCAACAAAAAAGCATAGCTGATACTGAAATAGCTCAATATGCATACGAGAAAGCTAAGCAGTTTAAAGACTCTGAGTACGAGAATGAATTCTACAATCAATGGAAGACCGTAGAAACATCTGCTAAAAAAATGAGATATGAATCTCCAAGTTTAGATTTAGACGATGACACTATAGAAGAGAACAACGGAATGTGGGACCTTTCTTTAAGAGAATTTACGGATCAAATAACGGGATTACCAAAATCTGACATATTAGGATTAGTTGATGACGGATCAAGCCTAAGATGGAAATTAGCAAACGATCTAAGGGTCAAAGAAAACGGTCTAAAAGAATTTAGAACCAGATCCTACAAGAGTGGAGATATGGCAAGTTATAATTTCGTAAAAGAAAAGGCAGCAGAATTAAAAAATAAATATAAGATGGCTATTCAGTCGGTAGATAACAAAATTTCCGTACTTAAAGGACGTCTTAGGAATATATAGGATATAAAATAAAAAAAAAGAATGCAGAATCCATTATTTGAGAGTTTGATCAAAAAAGTTCAAACCTACGAAAACCCACAAATGTCTGAACAAGCAGCAACACCTCCAAAAGGAACAATATTTTCAGATTTTGTTAAATCAATTGCTCAGATTGGTACAAAACTAGTTGATCAATACATTGGAGCGATTAAATCTTATCCAGACACTAAGATTAAAAAAGAGTACGTAAGCACAATGCCTGATAAGCTAGCAGCTATTTTAGCTTCCGTTGATACAACAAAAACTGTAGGTATTCAAGTCGATGGTTTATTCAAGGCAGTTAAAGCAGAAGCAAGCGCTTTCTTTGCATCCGGAAAAAATGATGTAGAGGTTGTTAAATTTCTAAAACCATGGAGAGAAGCATTTCAGAATGGATTTAATGCGTATCAACAAGCAGTAAACTCTGCAATGGAGTATGTTAAGCAACAGGAAACTGCAGGTACTGCTAAAATGACTGACGTAGAATTTGAAATGTTACAAAAATCTATTGCAGCTTCTATTGAGGGATACAACAAATCAACAAAGATAGAATCAACATTAAAAGACAATTGGGGAACAAACGAGAGTTATTTTTACGAAAGACTCTCTTCTCAAATGAACGAGTCTTCTTCTGTACTAGATCAATTAATCTCTAATAAAGTTTGTGTGGATTTTAACACATACAATAAAATACTTAATGAAGCCAAAGAAGATAGAGTAGCAAGAAGAGCAGCAAAAGCAACCAGAATAAATGGAGAAAATTTAGGTGCTCAAATAGATGCTGTACTTTCTGTAATTGGTTCAAGATTATCTGATCCAGCTAAAGCTAAGTTTAAATCATTAGCTATGAAAGATCAGTTTATGTCAATAGCTACCAATCTAGCTCAAATTCAAACCGAATTGACAATTGATGATAAAGAATTAAAGAACGTTAATTTTAGTGAGCTTGATAAACAATTAACAAACTTAGAAACTCTGTTTGCTGATAAGAAGAAATCTTTTGAAGAGGCGTATGCTGGTGAAGAGAAAAATTCAAGAAGCTTTAAAACACTAGAGGTTGCAACACCAGAAGTAACTAAATTCCTTACAGACGGTGACACCCAATTTGGTCAACTTTCTATTCTTGCTCAAAAAGCAGCTAACATGGCAGCAGAAGAAGCTAAGAAACCAAAACCTGCTACAGGCGGAACAGGCGGAACAGGAGCAACAGGAGCGACCGGTGCTACTGGATCTACGGGCACTAAAGTTACTGCAGCGGAGGTAAAAAAATCGGACGTACCAAAAGGAAAGAAGAGTGACGAGGTTAAGAAATTCCAGGAGGAAGTAGTTGCTAAATATGCTAAGGATAAAAGGCTTTCTGCAACCCAGGTTTATAAAGATCTTAAAAATTCTTTAGATTCTGGGCAAGGTGGATATTTCGGTCCAAAGACTGATGCCATGGTTAAAATGCTTAAGACTGGTTTTAAACTTTCAGATACAGGTTTGGATATTACGAAAGAACTAATTGACAAAATTAATGCACAACAAATAAAGGAATCTAGAATATTTGAACAGGATTTCGATTATGATGCTGCAGAAAAAGTGGGATCCCCTTCTAGCACAAAATCAAGCTCATCAGGAGGATCAAAAGTATCTGGCGAAGAATCACCAAAGAAGTCTTCGGCTTTTAAATGTATCAAAAATTTAGAGAGCGGATTGTCCGTAAGCGGAGGTACTGCAACATTGAAAAGGGAGAATGGAAACAGCCATGAATTTAAATCCAATGGAACTTATAGATATTATTCAAAGAATGAAGATAAATGGTTAGCAGGAACCTGGAAATGTGTAGAAGATGGATTTGAGGCTTACACTAAAGAAGATAGCGATACATACTACGGTAAAGCAGGGGTTAACAATTGGAAAAGTAATCTAGATAAATCTGCAGCTGCAGCGGCAGCAGAAGCAGCAAAAGCAGCAGAAGCTATTAGGACAAAAGGAGAAGAAGCAGCTAAAGGTCTATTAAACGCACTTGGAGGAAATACTGAAGATGAAAAAGCTGTTTATAAAATATTCAAAGAACAAATCACATCTAAAGAGATTTTTGATGCAACAGAAGCAGCTTGGAATTCAGTTTGGCCATCGAAGCAAGATCTGGGATACGGAAGTGGATATTATGGAAAAATGTCATGGGCAGAAATTTTGAAGAAACACCCCGGTCCTAAAGGAAAAAAAGGATTTAGTCTTAGAGGGGCAATAGATGATCTTTTTAGCGATGCAGAAACTGCTAGACTTAATGGGTATTTACCATCTGGGGTTAAACCGTTCTAATTTTACATTTTTTAACTAAAGGAAACTTTAGTACATTTGGGGATATAAAAATAAAAATTTATGTCCCTTTTTGTTGTAGAAGGAGCTAGGAAGTCAGGAAAAACATTCTTTGTTAATTCCCAAACTTGGATCCCAGTATTTAAATTTGATTTTAATGGATTATACACATCCTTGAATCTCCCAGCAGAGGGGGAAAAAACTCATCACATAGGCCTAGGCAAAGAACTTATGGTTCAGCAATTAAATCGTGATGGATTCTTACCTCATCTTATTATGGATCGGGGGGTTATTACAAATTCAGTATGGGGTGTTTTAAATAAGAGGGTTTCTCTTAAATCTGTTTATCAAGAAATAGATTATATGCTAGAGAAAGATCTTTTTAAAAATACTATATTCTTTCACATATCAGGAACCTCGGAAGAAAGAAGAAGCAAAGATGTCTGGGACTATATGGACGAAAGAATCCCTGAAGAGGTTGCTCTTTTTAACAAGTTCTTTTCTTACATCTCTGTGGCTGGGGTTAAAACCTTTGAAATAGAAAATAAATTTGATGCTGAATCGCTCTCTAATTTTCAAACAATAATTAAGAACCTAAAATAATGTGTGGAATCCTAATCGCCCATAATCCTTCGGAAGAAAGGATAAATTCAATCTCTCATAGAGGTATTGAATGCTCAACCCATTCTGATGAATCGGGTTTAACCCTTGTTCACCACAGATTACCTATTCAAACCGCAGTGGGTGATAAATGGATTCAGCCTATAGAAATCTCAAAAGACAGATATTTGCTATTCAACGGGGAGATCTTTAATTATCCCCTTGGTTTTACCTCAGATACTGAGTATTTAGCGAGTTTATTCTCAACCTTTGACTTTTCATCACTAGAAATGTTTAGCGCCATCTACGAGCCTTATATTAAGTCCTGGGATGGGTTTTGGGCTATCTGCCTAGTTGATATGAGCAAGAAAGACATTTTCTGCTTTACTGATCCACTAGGAAAGAAATGCCTTTACTATAATGACAAAGGTGAGGTCTGTTCTGAAATGAAAGGACTTATCGATAAGGACTCCTTTATCAATTCGGGGTTTATGGGGGGAGTAAGAAAATGGGGATACATCCCAAATGAATCTACCCCCTTTGAAAACGTCAGAAAACTAAAGTCTAACACATTTTATAAGTGGAATTTCTCCGCTCCGGATTTCAAACAAGAGTATGGTCCGTATTTCGTATTTAAACCCTCCAATTTTACATTTGAATCTGAAGATATGTTATTGGATTGGGTGTGGAATAAAACTGAAGCAGCGACAAGGAATAGGCTGTTAAGCTTAGATTATCCTATATCCATTCTACTATCTGGCGGATTAGACTCTTCCATCATAGGAGGATTACTTCTAAAGATGGGTGCTGATGTTAGCTGGTACACAATAAACAACGGCCCAGACAATGATTATGTTAGGGATTGCGAAGACTATTGGGGGATTAAAGTAAATCGCCTTGATTACTCGATGGACTCAGACTCTATGAACCTGCCGGAGCTTTATTTCAAGTGGAACGAAAGTCCGGTCGATCTTGGTAGCGTGGTCCCTCAATATCTTCTATTTGATGCTATTAAGAAAGGCACAGATACGAGAATTGTCTTATCCGGGGATGGCGCAGATGAAATGTTTGGGGGATATCGTAGAATTAACGAATATGACTCCCAGGAATCTGATATCTTCCATGAATTGACATATTATCACCTTCCTAGACTAGATAAGATGAGTATGGCACACACACTGGAACTTAGAAATCCTTTTTTAAACCTAGAACTTCTACAACTAGCCCTGGTTCTTCCCATTGAAGCAAGAAGAAATAAAACAATTCTTAAAACAGTCTTTAAAGGATTAGTACCAGATTCTGTGATTGAAAGAAAGAAACATCCGCTTAAGAATGAGAAAATAGTGAAAGATCCTATGGAATACAGAATAGATTCACTAAAATATTTTGAGAATGGATTTAATCAGTACAAAGAGGGATTAAAATAGATAAATTCCGCCAAGAGCATTTCCCTTGGATTTAAGTGGGGAATAATCAGAAGGTTCTTTTGTTAGAATAAACGTCTTACTTGAATCTACTACAAGTCCTGCCATTTCCATTAACCCCCTATTGATTAGTATTGGTGTACTTTTGTTTATTCTGTCAACAAGGGAGAATTTAACTTTCTTGTAAACCATTTCCCCAAATTCTATATCAAGTAGAATAACAGGTCTTTTATCTGTTTGATCCCCAACTTCTGCGTGAGAATATTCAATAATTCTATTGCTGTAGCTTTTACCTCCAATTGTCCAGTTTAGAAATCCATCAACTTCTTCAGAGAAGTCAGCATGTAAAGAACATGCAATAGCACCGTTTCCTGTATCAAGTTTACCAACAAAATTACCTATTCCTTTTACCTCAAACATTTCTCTGAATCCTACCATTTTTCTAGGATAGTTCCAGTTCTTTTTGTTTAGTATAAAATCCAAGATAATTCCTGTCACATCTAAACCTGTTGCTTTCTCTATTCCGTCCGTTCCTGGAGATGCATTAACCTCTAAAACATATGGTATTCCTGTCTTTTTTTCCAAGATAACATCAACACCACACCAAGAACATTCAGTTGCCTTAGCAGCTTCTATTGCTATATCTTCAATCTCTTTTGGTATTTCTACTGATTCTGCTTGTCCACCCAAGGATACGTTTGTTCTAAAATCATTCTCTATACGATTTCTTTTCATAGATGCTATGATTGTGTAGTTATCTCCAGTATTGAATGAATTCTTAGTTCCTACTACATGTATTCTTAAATCATAATCTGCCTCAATTTTTTCTTGAAGTATTAATTCTGTGTTTGGTGATAATTTCCAAATTGTTTGTAATGTTGATACAAGGGATGCTTGAGAATCCACTTGAAAAACCCCAATTCCTTTAGTTCCACTCAGAAGTTTTACTACCAAAGGGAAAATACCTCCTATTTTTTTAACACCGGTCTCGATATCATCCTCAGATGAAACGAGTGCTGTTTTAGGGGTAGATACTCCTCTTTCTTGAAGTTTTTGTACGGTATCAAGCTTATCCTCACAAAGAAGAACAGATTTTAGAGAGTTAACAGAAACAAATCCAAGGGATTCTAGTTTTTCAAAGAATTTAACAGCTCCTGTTGAATTAATTGAAGACCTTCTAGCCAGAACCACTGTATTTCTAACATCAATCTCGTATTTGTTCTGACTGCCTTTGTTTCTAATAAAAAAACTTCCAGTTTCTGTTCTTTCTATTTCCCCTTGAGATGTATTGATTATAATACACTTGAATCCTAAAGATGCTGACTTTTGCATCATCTTTTTTACGGTTGGTGCTAAAGAGTTTTTTTTAGACTCTAATTCTGTTGTTAAAATAACCAGGGAGATAGGTTTTTTGTTTGGTAAAGGAACTTTATTAGCCCCTTGAAAAACAAAATTATCCTCATTTTCTATTAAATCTTGCATCTAAGTATTAGTT
>ENA-OSIY01000647-OSIY01000647.1-marine-metagenome-genome-assembly--contig:-NODE-647-length-19249-cov-13.919935_pt1 | contig 19249 bp, 13 predicted proteins | sample MGYA00237884_ERZ534233 | MGnify/ENA primary metagenome ERZ534233 (study PRJEB26412, sample SAMN06343840) | marine metagenome | isolation source: estuarine water | place: USA: Columbia River Estuary... | reverse complement strand
AGTTCACCTTACTTTAGTTGGTTAATATTACAATCCAATCCACAATTTGGTGGATTAGAAAATAATATTTATGACGGTGCAGTATTGATTATTCCATTTCCGCTCATAGCTTCTTTACAGGATTATAAAGCGGCATTAGAAAATCATTTTTATTATTATGGCAGGTAACTTACAAGCTGACAACAGCGGAAATATATTGGTTGATTTTGATTATCAAAATCTTATTGTGGTCGATCCAAATAAGACAATAGATTCGTTTGGTAATATCAGAGAAAGAATCGTTGACCATGAAAACTTGGTAATGTTTGTAAATCTTGAAGCTGAAGTTATACCAAGAACAAAATTGGCAGTTGGAGGAAGTCCTGAAGATAGAATAAGAACTATATCTGTTGCTAAAATTAATTTTTTAAAACCAACCAAAAATAGTTATTTGGGTACAGGTTATTATGATGATTTAACAGGAGAAAATTCTACCAAATATCAAGCAGTTAACCAACCAAAACAAGTACCGATTAATCCTGGAAACGGAGAAAAACCTTATATCATAAATACTGTTGCTGATGAAACAAATGTTATTGATACAGGTTTACTTGGAATTACATCAATTAGTATTAAAACTAGTACATCATTTATTCCAAGTGTTTCTATCAGATTAGAGGATGTTCAAGGTAGGGCTTTATTTCAATTAGGAAATAATTCACCATATTCTGCATTTTTTAATTTACCGTATTGCCCATTTTATTTAACACTAAAAGGTTATTACGGACAAGCAATTAGATATCAATTAAATTTGGAAAAATTTAATGCTTCATTTAATAGTTTTAGTGGTAATTACATTATTGATTTGGAATTTAAAGGATACAAATTTAATATATTAAATGAAATTTCTTTTGGTCATCTTCTTGCCGCACCGCATATGTATTCTCAAAGATTTCAAACTACTCAATCACCTACAACCAACAGTACAAACAATGTTACAACTGAAATTGTAAGTGAACGAGGATATCAAAAAGTGGTTGAGATTTATAGTGAATATAAAGCCAAAGGTTTAGTTTCACCTGATTTTCCAGAATTAACTGTTCAACAATTAATGAACAAACTTGAAAACTTTGAACAAGCAATTGTTAATTCATATAAAAAATCTAATGTTGAGCCATTAACAAATATAAGAACTTACAAACAAAAACTTACAGACTATTTTGCAAATGTTAGGGGTTCTGATTCTTCATGGTTTAACACCTATTGTAATACTAAACCTATAATATTAGACGGAGGACAATTTGTTTATTCATTTAAAGAGAATTTAGATGAAGCGGCAAAACAAGAAGCTCTATCTAAATTATCTGATTTAGTTGCAAGATATAATATAGCTTTAGCTGAGAATCCAACTTTAGGGGCAAAAGGAACATTTCCAATTGAAAACCCGATAAAATATGATGACTTTTTTAAAGTTGTAAATTATTCGGATATAAAATGGTTGGAAACAATTAGATATCAAACAGGAGCAGTATCTCCAACACAGGAAGAAATTACGACATTAACTACAAGTATTGTTAAACAATTAGTTTCTAAATTTGATGTTGATCAAAATACTAAATTACCAAAGAACGTAGTATTTCCAAAATTTATAATATTTGAAGGTGATAAATTGTTTGATAAAAATATTGCAAATATGGAAACTCAAGCGACAGCAAAACTTGCTGAAGTTGAGGGTATTTTGTCTGCAGATTTAGCCAGAAAGATTGAAGATAAAGCAACTGGGTTAGGGTTCAAACCAACTGTTAGAAACATCATTGCGGTAATAATGGCGTCAACGGAAGCTTTTATAAGACTTCTTGATGATGTTCATACAAATTCTTGGAATGTTAAATATGACCCTATTAGAAAAAATGCAATATTAGATAATCCGTCATCAGCTCAAGGATCGGACACAATAGATAAACTTCCAATTTCTGTTAGTGCGCAACAATCTAATCAAGGATTATCAACATCACAAATACCTGTTTATCCTTGGCCACAATTTTTTGTTGAAACTCCTGAAGATAAAAAGGGAAGGTTTCAGTTAAAATATATTGCAGACCCATCAGTTGTTAATCTTACAAAAGGTTTCTTATATGATAAATGGCCCGAGGTTGAATTTGTTGAAGAATATATGAAGGGGTTAACTCAAAAATTCCAAGCACCTTTAAGTCAGCCATCATTAGATTCGGAATCAAAAACAATAATAACAAATGTTAATGCTATTGAATATCCAAATATTGGTATTGCCTATGTTAATAAAGAAGAAATAAAATTCTTTTATGAAATTTGGGAAAGACAATATTTAACATCTTTTTATTCAGGATATGTTAGATTACTTGGTAATAGTAATGGTGTTGGAGGGTTTTCAGATTATTCAATGAAGGTTGAAACAGGTAATCTTGTAAAAAGTTTGGGTGGTAGTTCTCCATTTTTAACTGTTAAATTAAAAAATTTGGCATTGAATGCTAATAATTATGTAAGTACACTTGAAACAATTTCAAATCAAGGCACTGGAAGATCATATCAAGATTTTATTAGAGATTTTTATGTTACACCTTATATTAAAGCTTTAACAGATTCCCCTTTTTCTATTCTAAATTTAAATGAAACAGGTAAAATTCCTGAATCAGCACAAGACCCAAAAGATTTACAATCCATAATAAAAACAGACTATAATACCCCAATGTTATTGGATACTTATCCATTTACAAATCCTCAATGGTGTTTAAAAAATATGGACAGGGCATTACAAAATCCTAATGAACTTGTATATAACACAAATAATACATATAAGATATTTTCTCAGAATAATGTGGTTGCCAATTTTGATACAATTACGGATTATACAACTAATAGACCTGTTACAAATTTTTCATATTTAAATGTTACAAACCCATCTACTACAGTTGTTAGTGGAGATTTAAATATATTTTATAATGGAAGAGAACCACAAAAATTTATTCCAACAGAAGGGTATTGTTATTTTCCATCACCAGTTACACCATTCCCAGCACAAACAACAACATCAATGTTGAATACGCCATATTTTATTAATGCAATTCAAAACGGTGTTTATAATTCAAGAACTTCAGACCCATATCCGTATATTCAAGCGGCATATTTGTTTATCAACTCATTACCATTAGATACCTTAAGAGAAAGATATAAAACATATTCGGATGGTGTCACAACTGATTTAGATTATATTGCTTCAGTATTTAAAAAGTTTGGAGCTGTTCATAAAGTGCCATATGCGTGGGTTCTTAAAATGGGTTCTATTTGGCATAGGTATAAAAAATATATTGAAACTAATGTTGATATATTGGATACGTGTTGGAAAGATTTTGATTATGTTACAAATTATGATCCAATAACAAATAATATTAGTCATGAATATAGTTACGATACTAAAATAAATGGTGTTGTAAAAAACGAAAAAATTGTTTTACAAAAGGAAACTACTGATAACGTTATAATACAGAATGGATTTTATCCAAAAGTTATTAATGATTTTAATGTATTTTATAATGGTTATGATCTTTATCAAACATATTCTAATGTAGAAATACAAGATAGTATGGTTAAAGGAATGAAAATAACTTCATTGGCTGATGGGCAAATTACAGGTAAAAAACAAAATACAAAACCTTTATTCGTTCAACCATTTAGTGTGGTGATACCACATCTAATGACTACCTCAAGTAATAGTCAATCAGTATGTGTTCCGGCAGATAATACCAAAGGAACTGAATATTATGTAATACCATCATTTGGTAATATTATTAATCAAACACAATCACAATGTATCAATAATAATAATACGGTCGTTGATTTAACTTATAATCAATCAATGTATAATGGTAGTGTTAGATTATTATGGTCGGCACCTAACTATGGATATTTTGATACATATACAAGGGTAAAGCCAAAACCAAATTCTTATTTGAATTATATTAGCCCAACATCTTTAAATCAATCGCCACTTAGTTTTTTATCTGGGGACACTTATTCTAACATTGAAGAAATATTTTCAGTATTTGATAAGTCTGTATTAAATCAATTTGAAAAAGAATTTCTAAATTTTTGTAAGCCGATTAATACATTAATAGCAGCTAAAGATGTTGTTGGATTAGGAGAAAGTCCTTTTGATATTAATGCGAATTTTAAGAACTTTCAATCTTTTATGAGGGTTGCAATGACAGTTCCAGCAATGATTGGTACAAATACCAACCAATATTTTATAGATACTATTAATAATCAATTACAAGTTTTTTCTTCGAATGTAAAAAACTTTATGGAATATGATGTTATTTTAAGAAATGGTAATCCTGGAAATTATAATAGAAGAATATTTGGTTCATTTGTTGGAACTGCAACAGACCCAATTAAAAATGAGCCATATGTACCAGGAAGTTTACCTACATTAAAAGGTCAAACAACTTTATCACAAAGTAAAACAAAATATCCGTCACAATGGTCAACACTACAAACAGAAGTTGGATTTTCAACAATACTTAATTTGGACTATACAGACCAAGGTTCATATATAACAGATTTCTTTGTTGATAATAATATTGAATTCTCTGTTCCAAATATTACGTTATATGCAGAATTAATTAAAGTTTATGCAACAAGAAAATTGTTGAACCCATCAATAACTTCAACAAACTTTAAAACACAAATAAGTAATTTTATTTCAGATGGTACAAATTTACAAAATATTATTTTAAATAAAACCATGGAGGCGTTAAGGGCTTCCCTTCCAAACCAATCTTTTTTACCTGAAAGAACAATACAATCAGTAATAGATGGACAACAATCTAAAGTAGAAAATTATGAAGTGTTTAAAGGTCTTAATGATAAATGGATAGCCGGTGGAGATTATAAAACCAAAACATTATTTGAAGATATGATGTTCTTAGATAGAGCATCAAGAAATATTGGTGATACTATAATAATAGATATTTTTGATTTAAAAAATGTTCTTAATACAAATGCCTATAATGAAAGAATGAGTGTATTCACTTTGATAAGTGGAATTCTTATTAAGAATAACTTTGTTGTTATGCCACTTCCAGCTTACGTTAACTTTTATAATGTTCAAGATGTTTCAGGTATTAATACACAAAAATCAGAAGGGTCTCTTGAATTTGCCAATAGTATGTGGGGGACATTTTTAAACGTTGACTATAGAAATTCAGGTCCAAAAATGATATGTTTTTATGCAGGAAAACCTTCTGAGTATTTACAATTACCTAAGGGAAATTCTAGATATAGAGATGATAGTTTTGAAATGAGAAGGGCATCTGAAAATCCTTTAATTGAAGATCCCGCAAATAAAAAAGATTATTCTTTATCGAATAGATGTGTTGGATTTAATGTTGATATTGGTATTAGAAATCAAAATGTGTTCTATTCGTTTCAAGTATCACAAGAAGCTGGAAAAGCTACTTCTGAAACAATAAATACACAATTAAATATAATTAACCAAGCAAATGGTAAAAATGTTGCAACTCAAAATGTAAGTCTTTATAATTTATATAAAAACAGAAGTTATACTTGTACAATACAATGTCTTGGGAATGCCTTATTACAACCAACAATGTATTTTAATTTACAGCACGTACCAATGTTTAATGGACCTTATATGATTACTGATATTTCACATAACATTACTGCTGGTAATTTTGAAACAACAATTACAGGAGTAAGACAAGGTATGTTTGATTTACCGGCAATTGATAATTTCTTACAAAGTCTTAATAAAAATCTTCTAACTAAAATTGAACAAGCGGTTCTTAATAAAAAAGATGAGCCACCAGCAATTGGGACAACAGATGCATCAAAAGCCGCAAAAATATTACAAAAAGCAGAAAGTTCTTACAACGCACAAAATGCTTGTAAGGCAAAACTTCTTCCTATTTATGACCAACAAAAGTGGGAATCAACAACAGCAACTCTAACGCCAATAAAAATTATAGAACTCAAAGACGCCATTGTAAAAAAGATACCTAATAATGGTGTACTTCAAACGATTATTTATTGTATATGTTATGTTAGAAGTTTCCAAGGAACAAAGGATAAACCTTTAATGTCTGGATGGAATAATAACTTTGCGGCGGTAACTTTAGATATAGATTATGGTGATGGTAATAATTATTTTACAAAAAAATATTCTTGTTTAGATGTACAGGCAGGAGAATCTCAAGCAAAGGCTAGTCCAAATACATTACCTATTGCTAACTTTGAAAATGTTGATAGGTTTATTGATTTTATGGTATCAAGATTGACTCCAAGGGTTCAACAAATACAAGGACCTGGAGGATTACCAAAATATTATGTATGTTATTGGCCAATAAATAATGTAACTCCTGAATATTATGAAAGTAATAAAGATAAACAATTTAAAAAATTACTTGTTACTTTTGCGGAGGCGTATTTGAGTGCTGAAAGTTTAGGGTTACCATTATTAGATGGAACTTATCCAAAAGGTGTTTCAGCAGTTTCACCTCTTGTATCAGCAACGATAGGATTAACACCAACTGTAACACCTACACATACTCCAACGCCTACACCAACAAGAGGAACAGTGCCTCCACCAACACCAACACCTTCATCATGTGAAAAACCTGTTATTATTTCATTCACACCAACTTTTGGTGGAGTTAATACTATTTTAACAATTACAGGAAAATATCTTCAATCAACAACGTCTGTTAAAATTAATGATGTTGAAGTTGTTAAAGGTATTATTAAATCTAGTGATGGAACACAACTTACAGTAACAGTACCAAAAAGTCAATTAACAGGAATACAAGATAATTTTATACTTGTAAAATATCGGGATAGTAATGGAGTAGATGTATCGATAACAAGTAGTGGTAAGTTTACTTATAATCCTGCAATAACAAATACAAATGCTCCTGCTGCTCAATTAAATACAAAAAATGTAAGTCAACAAACAAAAACAGAACTTTCTGAAATTCAAAGTGTAAATAGACAAGATGGACAAACAGGACCTAAAGTTTTAATTGATACTATTGTAAAAGATTCAATAAAAGGATTTGAAAGTTTATTGGTTAAAGTTAATACTGTCCCTACTTTAGGTGTTTGGGTAATAAACCAAAATGTGAATATTAAAGTTGAACTTAAAGATACTGTAAACACAGGAAATAATACACTTAAACCAAACACTATTAAAGAAATAAACTTTATATCGGAAAATGGATTTGTTTCAAATAATTCAGTTTATATAACTTCAAGTCAAATTACTGAACTTATAGTTGAAAGTAATAATATTACAGATGAAGAATGGAAACAAACAAAAGAAATCCTTGGGTCAGTAAATTTAACTACTGTACCTGCAGATAAAAATAAACAACCACTTTGGTCAACATACAACTTCAAAATGTTTAAAAGTTAATTTAACTGTGTATTCGTATATTTATATAAAAGACTTTTATGGACATAAAAACAGCATTAAACAATTATCTTGGAAAATCAGTAAGATATTCTGAGGAAGATAACGGTGATGGAAGTAAACAAGTTTGTGACTTGGATACTGGAGACTGTTATACAGTAAGAGAAAGAGATGGGCTAATCGAAAGAGCGGGACATCAAACAACGGCTAACAGAAAAGTTAGAGTTGAAACATCAAAAGGAATAAAACAACTTTTAAACGGATAAAAACATGAGCTTAGATAAAAAAATTATTAAAGAAATACAAAGATATAGAAGTATAGATAAGTACATAATGGAACAAGCCTTAGATGCCGCACCACCCCCACCTGATCCAGGAGCTGATTTAGGTGCGATGGCACCACCGGCACCTGATGCAGGTGCGGCGGCACCACCACCGGCAGCACCACCGGCAGCACCTGCAACTCCTCAAACTATTGATGTTGCAAATGACCCTGATGTTGAAAAGATTGACGATGATGGTGAATCTGAAGAAAAGAAAGATGATAGTGATGAATCAGGTGAATTAGATATTACAGAGTTAGTTGATTCTCAAAAAAGTATTCAATCAAAACAAGATGAATATTTTGAAAACCTATTTGGACAATTAAATAAATTAGAATCAAGATTAGGTGAGATGGATCAAATTATGTCTAAACTTAATACACTTGAAGCTAAGATTGAAAAATACAGAGAAAAAACTCCACAAGAAAAATTAGAGTTAAGAACTTACGATTCATATCCGTTTAATCAAAAGTTATCAGATTTTTTTACTGATAAGCAAGAAGAGATGGAAAAAACGGGAAAACATGATTATGTTTTAACTTCAGATCAAGTTTCAGATATTAATCAAAATGATATTAAAAAATCCTTCCAACCAACGGAAGACGATTTAATGTAAAAAAAATAAAGTAGTAAAAGTCATCGGAAGATGACTTTTTTTATTTGACATAAGGGATATATTCACTTATATTTATAGAACAAAAAAACATATAAATATGAGTAATGTATTAGACGCCGTATTGGCACAGTATGAAAAAACAAAACAACAAGGGGCAGGCCCGCAGTTCAAAATGTCGCAAGACGAAAGAATGAAAAAGTATTTCGCTTTAATCCTTAGTGATAAAGAGAAATCAGGACAAAGAAGAGTAAGAATTCTTCCAACAACAGATGGTTCTTCACCATTTAAAGAAGCATGGTACCACGAAATTCAAGTTGGTGGACAATGGCAAAAGTTTTATGACCCAGCAAAAAATGACAACGAACGTTCACCTTTGAATGAGGTTTATGAAGAGTTGATATCTACGGGTAAAGATTCTGATAAAGAATTGGCGAAACAATATAAGTCTCGTAAGTTCTACATCGTTAAGGTTATTGATAGAGACCACGAAGAAGATGGTCCAAAGTTTTGGAGATTTAAGCACAACTATAAGAATGATGGTATCTTGGATAAAATTATTCCAATTTGGAGAAACAAAGGTGATATTACTGACGCTGAAAAAGGACGTGACCTTATCATTGAGTTAAACAAATCAAAAGCTCCAAATGGTAAAGAGTATACTGCGGTATCAACTATTATGCATGATGACCCAACACCTCTTCATGTTGAAGATGACCAATCAAAAGCATGGGTTAATGACGAATTGACTTGGTTGGATGTATATTCTAAAAAACCTGTTGAATATCTTGAAGCTATTGCTCGTGGAGAAACTCCAAAATGGGACACTGAAAAAGGTGGATATGCTTATGGTGACTCAACTGTTTCTTCGGATACTTTTGGTGGAAGTAAGAAATCATCACCTGCAAAAGTGGTTGACCCACAGGAAGATGCTGAAATTGACACAGAATTACCATTCTAAATTATATTGGGTGGAGTATTAACTCCACCCTTTTTTATTACATTATTATGACATTTAAAGAAGAGATTGAATTGCAATTAAGAGATAATAAAATGGTATCTTATGAGATATTAAGTCAGTTATCAAATAAAGAATATTTTTCGGGCAAAGCTAAACAGATTGGTGATACTATTTTATTTGGTATGTTAAAGGAAGAGAGTGAGGATGGTGAATTAGGTCTTAAATTGATAACTTTTCATGAAGAAGAAATTGGGACCTTATATGAGGAAGATATCATGTTTTATAGACCAAACAAAATAAATAAATTACCAAATATTAAAAAAATTGACAATGGCGGGAATTAAGAAAAAAGAAGGTGTTGGAGGATTTAAAGATAAATTCTCAACAAAGACAAAATATAAAGAAACAAACTATTATAATTGTGGTGAATCCTTTTTAAATGCTTGTGGAATACCTGGTCCTGTAATGGGAGGTATTAATATGTTTTTAGGACATAGTAATAGTTCCAAAACAACTGCGATGATATTGGCCGCCGCTGATGCTCAAAAGAAAGGACATTTGCCTGTTTTTATTATCACAGAAAAAAAATGGTCTTGGGATCATGCAGTTGAATTAGGATTGCAAGCAAATAAAAATGAAGATGGAGAATGGGATGGTGATTTCATTTTTAATGATGGTTTTGATTATATTGAGCAAGTTACAGATTTTATTAATCAAGTTCTTGATGCTCAAGAAAAAGGGGAGATTAAACAATCTATTTTATTCCTTTGGGATTCTGTAGGTTCAATTCCTTGTAAGATGACATTTGATGGTAAGGGTGGAAAGCAACATAATGCAGCAACACTTGCCGATAAGATTGGTATGGGAGTTCATTCAAGAATTTCCAAATCAAAGAAAGAAGATTATGCGTATTACAATACATTGGTAGTTGTTAATCAACCATGGGTTGCTCTTCCAGACAATCCATTCGGACAACCAACAATCAAAGCAAAAGGTGGAGAAGCATTATGGTTAGCATCTTCATTAGTGTTCCTTTTTGGTAACCAAGCAAGTGCTGGAATCAACCATATTACCGCAACCAAAGGAGGAAGAACTGTAAGATATGCAATCAGAACTAAGATTTCAATTTTGAAGAACCACGTAAATGGTTTGGGATATAATGATGGTAAATTAATTGCAGTTCCTCAAGGGTATATTGATGATACCAAAGAGGCGTTAGAAACTTATAAGAAAGAATATTCCCAATATTGGAATGGAATTCTTTCTGGTACAGGTGAAATTGTATTGGAAGAATCTGGTGATGATATTACGGAATAGAAACAAATTTATTCACCCATTAAAAAATAAATGTGGGAAAAACTTTATTAGTAGATGGAAATAACCTTTTTAAAATTGGATTCCATGGAGCTAAAGAACTTTATAATGATGGTAGCCACATTGGTGGAATTTATCACTTTATTAATACACTTCGCAGATTCTTAGAAGAACATAATCACGACAAAGTAATTGTAATGTGGGATGGTGAATTAAATTCATCGTCAAGGAAACTTATATATCCACAATATAAGGCAAATAGGATTCAAACAGATAATGATGACCATTATGAATCATATCTAACCCAAAGAGGTAGAGTTAAGGAATATTTGGAAGAAATATTTATTAGACAAGTTGAGGTTGATAACAACGAAGCTGACGACCTAATAGCATATTATTGTCAAATTGCAAAAGACGAACAAATTATCATCTTCTCAGGTGATAAAGATCTCACCCAATTAATATCAGAAACAGTAACAATCTATTCACCAGTGTCTAAACAATATTATAAGAATGGTGATATGATTACTTTAAACAAGGTTGAGATACCCCATTATAATGTTGCGGTATGTAAAATATTTGTTGGTGATAAGTCAGATAATATTGATGGTATTCAGGGATTGGGAGAAAAAACTTTAGTAAAATTATTCCCTGAAATGCTGTCTAAATCGTGCACCATTGAAGAAATACTTGTTAATGCCCGAAACATCCCGCAAAAAAACCCCGTTAAAAGTTTATCAAATATTTTGACTGGTAAAACAAAAAATGGTATACTTGGAGAAGAGTTTTATACAACAAATAAAAAAATAGTTGATTTAACTATTCCATTATTAACCGAAGAATCCAAACAATTTGTAGAAGAAGTTTACAATGATACCATTGACCCCACAGATAGGGGTTACAAAAACTTAATGAGAATGATGATGGAAGATGGTCTCTTTAAGTATCTTCCCAAGAATGATGAAGCTTGGGTAAATTTCCTCACACCATTTATGAAATTAATTAGAAAAGAAAAAAGAAACACAAACAAAAATTAAATTATGAGAGATCAAGACAGCACAAAAATGGAATTCTTATTGACGTTAAACGACAATATTGTAGTTCAAAGATTTTTTAATGTTAGAGGGTATAACCCGAAGGCTAAAAACTCTGTAGACCTTTATGAGTATATTAAAACACTCAAGGAAGAGTTACAATATTATCTAAAAATGAAGACAGTTATCTACATGATGGATAACCAAGATTCTATTAAGTATGACCCAAAAATTATGGATACATCATTTACTGATGAACCAGAAATTTTCAACATTTTTATTAAAGTTGGGGATCAGACAATTTGTCATAGAGTTTTTGACGGAAAATTATTTCCACCAAAAGTCCGTTATACGGTGGATGTACGACCATTTTTAAAAGATGTCTTAAGAGAGTTGACTGACATTTTTTCAGAAAGCAAATTAAGTTATGAATATTTGGAATTTGACTTAAGTAAGTAAGTATTTAATTAAATAGGGGAACATTTAAAAACAATTATGAATAAGAATTTTGAGTATTTAGGAAACACTTTCCAGTTGCAGTTATTGAATCAAATAGTGGTGGATAGAGAGTTTTCGTCATCTATTATGGATGTTATTGAGAGTTCTTATTTTGATAACAAGTACTTTAAAATCATCTTACAGATGACTAAGGAGTATTATGTGAAGTATGAATCTACTCCTAACTTTGAAACTTTAGACCAAATAGTTAAGTCAGAAATTTCGCAAGAACTTGTTGCTAAAATTGTTGTCGATACAATCAAACAAATTAAGAATGCTCCATTAGAGGGAACTCTTTTTGTTCAAGAAAAGGCATTGAAGTTTTGTAAACAACAAGAACTTCAGAAGGCGATGGACAAGGCACAGAAGATAATCAATGAGGGAGACTTCGAATCTTATGATAAGGTTGAGGGTCTTGTTAGAGAAGCGTTGCAAGTTGGAGAAAGAGAAACAGGAATTACAGATATCTTTGCAAATTTGGATACAGTCCTTGAGGAGGACTTTAGACACCCCATACCGATAGGTATACCCGGAATTGATAAACTACTTAAGGGTGGTTTGGCAAAGGGTGAGATAGGTGTTATATTAGCTCCTACGGGGGTTGGTAAAACTACCATCTTAACAAAGATTGCGAATACAGCATTTAATCTTGGGTATAATGTTCTTCAAATATTTTTTGAAGACAATCCAAAGATTGTACAAAGAAAACACTTTACCCTTTGGACGGGTATTGCTCCTGATGATCTTGTTATTCATAAAGAAGAGGTGATGTCTAAAATTAATGAAGTTCATGAGACCATGAAGAATGAATTGATTTTAAAGAAGTTATCTTCTGATAGTATGACTATGAATCAAATTAAGAATCAGGTTAGAAAAATAATTGCTGATGGTACTAGAATTGATTTAATCCTTTTGGATTATATTGATTGTGTATTACCTGAAAGTACAAGTAAAGATGAGTGGAAAGCTGAAGGATCGGTTATGAGAGGATTTGAATCTATGTGTCATGAATTAAATCTTGTTGGTTGGACGGCAACGCAAGGTAATAGGTCTTCAATATCATCAGATGTTGTGACTACAGACCAAATGGGAGGATCGATAAAAAAGGCTCAGGTGGGTCACGTTATTATAACAATTGCAAAATCATTACAACAAAAGGAAATGAATTTAGCCACAATTGCAATCACCAAGTCAAGAATTGGTAAAGATGGTGTCGTATTTGAGAACTGCAAGTTCAACAATGAACTACTTGAAATAGACACTGAAAGTTCGGTAACTTTCTTAGGGTTTGAAGAACAACAAGAAGAAAGAAAAAGGGATAGGGTTAAGGAACTCTTAGATAAGAGAAAATTAAGAGAGGCTGGTCCAACTATTAATTAATTTATTAAAAATTTTAACTTATAAGGTTTAATTTTATTAGGTCTTTTGATAGTATTATGAATATAAATAAAATAAAAAAAGAAAGAAAGAAATATGCAAAAAGGTAAAAAATTTCTGAGTGATTTGAAATTACACTCAGATTACTTCAAATGGTTGGAAAGTAAGGGTAGGTATGAGACATGGGAAGATGCTTGTGAAAATATTATTGATGGGCACAGAAAAAAATATGAAAAATATTCAAAAGATATTGAAGCGTATTTGAGTTCAGCGTTAGAAAGTATGAAAGAACAATCTGTGTTGGCATCCCAAAGAAATTTACAATATAGATATGAACAGATTATGAAACATAATACAAGAATGTTTAACTGTACGTCAGGTCATATTGCTCGTAACAGAGTTTTCCAAGAGATATTTTATTTGGCCTTATCTGGTTGTGGATTTGGTGGTGGACTATCTATTCCATTTGTAAATAATTTAAGTCGTATTCAAAAAAGAACTTTAGGAGCAAAAACATTTGTGATTGAAGATAGTATTGAAGGATGGGCAGATTCATTGGGGGCGTTAATGTCATCATATTTTGTTGATGAGCAACCTTTCCCTGAATATGCTGGATATGAATTAAAATTTGACTATTCTCAAATTAGAGAAAAAGGTTCATTCATCAGTGGAGGATTTAGAGCACCAGGCCATGATGGACTTAAACAATCTTTAGAAAAAATTGAACAGTTGATAGAGAAATGGATAACAACTGAAGGTAATAAAATTAGACCAATTTTAGCTTTTGATGTTATATGTCATTCGGCAGATGCAGTACTATCAGGTGGTGTTAGACGTTCAGCATTAAATATGATTGTTGACCCTAATGATGATGAAATGATTCATGCTAAGACAGGTAACTGGAGAATGGAAAACCCACAAAGAGGAAGAAGTAATAACTCGGTTTTATTATTAAGAAGTGAGGTTAAGAAAGAACAATTTGAATACCTTGTAAAACTTAATGATGGAGCAAATGATATCGGATTTGTATTTGCTAATAGTTGGTTTGATATGTTCAACCCATGTTTTGAAATTTTAAAAATTCCTGTATTAATGGATGTTGATTTCTCAAAAATTAAATATGATGAGGTTGAAGAGTTCGTTAGAGTGAATAAAGATAAATTTGGTATTCAAGGATGTAATCTTACAGAAATAAATGCTGAAAAATGTACAACAAAAGAGAAATTCTTTAAGGCTTGTAGAGACGCATCTATTTTAGGTACACTACAAGCAGGTTATACAAATTTCCCTTATTTAGGAGATATCAGCAGACAGATTTTTGAAAGAGAAGCTTTATTAGGTGTTAGTATTACAGGATGGATGAACAATCCAAAATTATTCAACGCAGAATTATTACAAGAAGGAGCTCAAGTTGTAAAAGATATAAATAAAGAAGTTGCAAAAGTTATTCATATTAACCAAGCGGCAAGAACTACTTGTGTTAAACCATCAGGTAATGCTTCAGTTGTATTGGGTACTGCAAGTGGTATTCATCCAGAACATTCTGAAAAATATTTCAGAGTTATGCAATTAAATAAAGGAACTGATACTGCTAGTTGGTTAACTGAAAATATGCCTTTCTTGTTAGAAGAAAGCGTATGGTCAAGTACTAAGAGTGATTATGTTGTATTTGTTCCTATCGAAAATCCTAAGAATGGTTTATTCAAGAAAGATATGAAAGGTATTAAACATCTTGAATTAATTAAGTTGGTTCAACAGAATTGGGTGAATGCTGGAACTAATCATGAGTTATGTGCTTACCAAGGTGTTAACCATAATACAAGTTGTACTGTAATCATTGATGATAAAGATGTAATTGTTGATTATATATGGAACGAAAGAGATTTATTTACTGCGGTTAGTTTTATGTCTGACTATGGTGATAAAGATTTTAATCAGGCACCATTTACATCTGTATTGAATTTGGATGAATTAGTTGAGACATATGGTAAAGGTTCAGTGTTAGCTTCAGGGTTAATTATTGATGGATTACATTATTTTAATGAAAATTTATGGTTAGCTTGTGATACATTATTGGATGATTCTATTGTAGTAAGCGGAACAAGAGAACAAGTTTTATTAAAGAAATATTGGTTATCAAGAGCAAAGAAATTTGCTAAGAATTACTTTAAAGGAGACCTTACAAGAATGATTTATTGTTTAAAAGATGTTCATTTATTTTATAAGTGGGAGACAATTACCCGTCAATTTAGAGAGGTTAATTTTGGTGAAATATTAGATAAACCACAATACAAAGACATAAGTGATTTCGCAGCACAAGCTTGTTCTGGTGGTTCTTGTGAAATCACAAGCATTTAATATATGGCAAAAGATAAAACGGTAAGGGAGAAGAATATACTTCTCCCTTCTGATTTTTATGAAGAAAATGGTATAATTGTTTTTACAGAAGAATACCATATTAAGAGAGGATATTGTTGTGGTAATAAATGTAGACATTGTGCGTATGAACCAAGAGCACAAAAAGGGAATACTACTTTAATAAAAAAATAATCCAAGTATATTTATGTGATATGGCAAATGGTACAACATATGGTCTTGCGTTCCCTTTTAAGGATTCTATTCGTGGAGATTACTTAGAGCTTACACAATTTCAAAAAGATGAAATCAAATCAGACTTATTACATCTTTTATTAACTAGGAAAGGTTCAAGATATTATTTACCAACATTTGGAACAAGATTGTATGAATTTCTTTTTGAACCCTTTGATGGTTTAACATTTGATGCAATTCAATCCGATATTAGAGATGCGGTTCAAAACTTTATGCCAAATCTTTTAATTAATGGGATAACAATTACACCAGCAGATCCTCAAGAAGAAGTTGATATTGCAACAGGGCAAAATCTTGTAGGAACCAGTGAATCTTCAATTTATAGACTTCCTGGTAAAGGAACTTCAGAGTATACTGCAAAAATAAAAATAGATTATTCTACAAATGGACAAACATTTGCACAGAGTGATTTTCTAATTATTAATATTTAACATAAATGGCTAGCCGTCAAATACCATATACAACCAGAGATTTTCAAGCGATAAGAACGGAATTACAAAATTACGTTAGAACTTATTATCCTGAATTAATACAAGATTTTAATGATGCTTCTGTATTTTCAGTATTCTTGGATTTAAACGCAGCTGTTGCAGATAATTTACACTACCATATTGATAGAAGTATTCAAGAAACAGTACTCCAATATGCACAACAAAAATCATCAGTTTATAACATAGCCAGAACTTATGGATTAAAATTACCAGGACAAAGGCCTTCAGTTTCTTTAGTTGACTTCTCAATTACGGTACCAGCATTTGGAGATAAAGAGGATGAAAGATATCTTGGAACCTTATTAAGAGGGTCCCAAGTTGTTGGAGCAGGATTAGTGTTTGAAAACATATATGATATTGACTTTTTTTCACCATATAATGCCCAAGGATTTCCTAATAGATTGAAGATACCAAATTTTAATTCTAATGGAATTTTATTGAATTATACAATTACCAAAAGAGAAATTGTTGTTAATGGTATTACAAAAGTCTTTAAAAGAACTATCAGTCCTAATGATGTAAAACCATTCTTTGAATTATTTTTACCTGAAAAAAATGTATTAGGTATTACAAGTGTTTTATTAAAAGATGGAACACAATATACAAATGTGCCAACATCAGCTGAATTTATGGGATTAACAAATAGATGGTATGAAGTAGATGCCTTAGCAGAAGATAGAGTGTTTATTGAAGACCCAACAAAGGCTTCAGACCAACCAGGAATTAAAGTTGGTAGATACATTCAAACTCAAGATAGATTTATTAGTGAATACACTGGAGAAGGATTTAAAAAATTAACATTTGGTGGAGGTACAAATACTGCTCAAGATGCATTAGATCAATTTACTACTTATGGTACAACATTAGAACTACAGAAATATACAAATAACTTTTCTTTAGGATCGGCATTGAAAGCTAACTCAACATTATTTATTCAATATAGAGTGGGGGGAGGATTACAAACTAATTTAGGAACTAATGTAATTAATCAAATTGGAACCGTATCATTCTTTGTTAATGGACCTTCTGAGGCAACAAACTCGTCTGTCGTTAGTTCTTTAAGATGTAACAACGTAACTGCAGCAATTGGTGGGTCAGGACTTCCAACAATTGAAGAGATAAGAAATTATGTATCATTTAACTTCTCGGCACAAAAAAGAGCGGTTACCGTACAAGATTATGAATCAATTATTAGAAATATGCCAGCTCAATTTGGAGCACCAGCTAAAGTAGCTATAACTGAAAATGATAATAAAATAATGATTCAAATTTTATCATATGATACTTCAGGTAAACTCACTAACATCGTATCCAATACTTTGAAACAAAATATTGCCAATTACTTATCTAACTATAGAATGATGAATGACTACATCTCAATCTTCACCGCTGAAGTTATTGATGTAAGTGTAGACCTTTCAATTGTATTAGATTCTGCACAAAATTCAGGTCAAATCATTTCACAGGTTATTGATTTAATATCAACATATTTTAATCCACAAACAAGACAACTTGGACAAAACGTTTATTTATCTGAGATAAGAAGCATAGTTCAAAATACAAATGGAGTTTTAACTGTTGCAGGACTTGATATCTATAATGAAGTAGGAGGACAATATTCTTCCGCTGAAACATCAATGGTTTATTCTAATCCTGAAACAAAATTAATTGGACCTGTAGATGATACAATATTTGCACAACCATCACAAGTATACCAAATTAGATATCCAAACAAAGATATTAGAGTATCAGTTAAGAACTTCCAATCAGTTACATTTTCATAAGTTTATTTTTAACATCTTTAAACTATAATTTAAAGTGGTGTATTTTTTTTATAAAATACCACATAAACTATTTATAGTTAAAGGCATCAGATGGGTCAATCATACAGGATACAAACAGAGCTTGGAATTAATAAAACAATTAATGTTCAATTAGACCAAGAGTTTGAATTTCTTGAAATTCTTTCATTAAAGATTCAACAATCAGATATCTATACTAGAAGTTGTGCAGACTATGGTGTGGTGGTCGGTAGAATAACTGCTAATGGTGGATTTGGATTACCAAATGCAAGAGTTTCTATATTCATTCCTATTGAAAGTATTGATGAATCAAATCCTATTATTCAAAGTATATATCCTTATAAATCATCAAGTGATAAGAATGATGATGGATACAGATATAATTTATTACCTTACGAAAAATCATATTCAAAACATGCGGCAACAGGAACATTACCTTCAAGAAATGATGTATTAACAGCAAGTACTGTTGTAGAAATATATGACAAATATTATAGGTTTACTGCCAAAACAAATGAGAGTGGTGATTACATGATTATGGGGGTTCCATTAGGAGAACAAACTTTAGTTATGGATGTTGACTTATCAGATATTGGTGAGTTCTCTTTAACTCCTCAGGATTTAATTAGAATGGGTATTGCAACTGAAGCTCAAGTTGCTGGAAACCAATTTAGAACTTCAACTGACCTTAATTCATTACCACAAATTGTTAGTTTATCAGTTAATACTGAAATATCTCCATTGTGGGGAGACCCTGATTTATGCCAAATTGCTATTAATAGAGT
>ENA-OSIY01000642-OSIY01000642.1-marine-metagenome-genome-assembly--contig:-NODE-642-length-19397-cov-9.204193_pt1 | contig 19397 bp, 35 predicted proteins | sample MGYA00237884_ERZ534233 | MGnify/ENA primary metagenome ERZ534233 (study PRJEB26412, sample SAMN06343840) | marine metagenome | isolation source: estuarine water | place: USA: Columbia River Estuary... | reverse complement strand
AGCAGAAGACGGCATACGAGATTTCTGCCTGTCTCGTGGGCTCGGAGATGTGTATAAGAGACAGGGCCTAGGGAGCCGAGAGACGCCACAGGTCAGTCTTTGTCTAGCTGCTTGAGCAAACGTATGGTCTCGACCTTGCATAGCTCAGGTGAGAACCAGAGAGCAAACCAGGTGATGCCTACGCAGACCATAGCGAGGCCAGAAGACACCCACGAGGTTGCCGTCATGAACACCTTAATCAAGAGCCACGAAATACCGTAGCGTAGCCGTGCATTAATTCCCATTACGATTCCTCCTTTCGTGTTGAGTCTTATCATTGTGGCACCCATGGCATAGTGTTTGCAGGTTGCTGTGGTTGTAGTCTGATCCGCCATCACGGCGCTCTACTATGTGATCCACTACGTCGCCTGGTACTACTATGCCGCGGGCCTCGCAGTGGGCACATATAGGGTGCGCTGCTATATAGGCCCTGCGACAGGCCTTCCATGCGGCCTTGTTGTAGAAGCTATCTAGCTTATGCTGGACAGCGTCGTCTCTACGGCGCACTCTGGAGCGGCGCTGATATTGGCGCCTTCTTAGTTCGGCCTCTTTCTGGTGATCTTCGCAGAAGCCTGTACTGGTAGTGTTTGCGCAGCCTGGTATGCGGCATGGTGATGGTGCTGATCTAGGCACCTGTTTTAGCCTTAGTCTTTAGTGGCTTGCGCTTTGCTGCAGCCTTTGGCTCTCCGCAATACAGATCAAACATCTCTGCGTCGCCTTCGTTCATCTCAATGCAACCCTTGGCGTCGTACTTCTGGACCAAAGTCACTAAGATCTGCAGGCGGTTCATAAAGCGCGATGCTGTGGCGCCTACGTCTGCGCGGTCAGTTGCCATAAGGCGCTGCTGCACGTAGTCTACTGGAATGTTAACGTTCATACGTCTGTCCTCTGTTGACACACTGCTGTGACGTTCGGCGTTTGTAGTTGTGCTTGTAGTTGCGGCACAATCTGCTGGGCGATCGTCATACAGTGCTGTAGGTTTTGAAACTCAGCAATAGGCCTATAAATAGGCCCGTTGTTAGTTAGAGCAAACACAATCAGCACGAATTTAATCACTGAATAACACCTCTTGTATCTGCGGCGGCTCATAGTCGTCGTCTTTGTATGCGTCAAACGGTATGTCGCGGCCAGGCTTTGATCCGCCTTTTTTAGTCATGTTGCTACGGTGTATTTCAGCAACAACTGTGTCGAGGTCAATGCCAGCCTTAGCGGCCATGCCATATACGAAGTACACAAGGTCGCCTAGGCCATCGGCCACTTCAACTATATCGTTTTGTGATGCTGCTGCGATGGTTTCACCGAGCTCCTCCATGACCACTGTGTTGAGCGTTGGTATCCACGTGCGGTCAAGCTGGCGTACTGGGCTAGCCGGTAGTGGGTAGCCCGTAATCTCAGTGTTGAACTGCACAGTCATTTGCTGCGGTGTCATTTTGATACCCTCGTGTACTTGGCAACAGTTTGCGGGCCGCTACCAGCTACTGCCGGGCGCGTATCGGTGCCGTTGCCGTTCTCGATGAGGTCGACCATGATTGCAAGCGATGCCATAGCGTGTGCTAAGTGCGGGTTGCCAGACTCAGGGTCAATGTCTTCGCCGTCAGCGTACGCCATGAGGTGCCGCATGGTTGCTGCCACGTACTGGGCAAGATCAACCGATGGCACTTCGCGCCATGATGCTGAGCCGTACTTGCGGGCGCCTTCCTGTAAGCCAAGCGCGATGTACGTTAAGGCGTTAAGCGGGATTAAGTCGAGGCGCGGCTTCTGAATGCCTTGTGCAGCCTTAAAGTCGACTGGTGCTGGCTCGTTGATAGGGCCGAAAGTCTCAGTGAGTTCGTCTTCGAGTGTGTACTCAACAGACTGCATTTGTAGCTCGCCGTCTTTGAATTTGTTGTGGTACATGTCGCGGGCTGCTCGTGCTGCCGCATCCCACATTGCTGGTGTTGCGTTGTTTAGTGACATTGGTTCCTCCTCCTAATGTCGATAAAGAGAGACCCGCTGCACGGATCTCGTTGATGCACTAACGACGCACGGGCTCCGGACTGTTGTCTAGAATGTTACCGCAACGCGCCGCCGACGCTAATAGGTCTCTCTATTATGCAGTGCATATAGCGGCAATTTTAGCTAAAGAAGTATGGGGCAGACTGTACAGCGCGCACATCTAGTTCTCCAAGGCTAGGTGGTGCGGGTAATTCTGTCTCAGTTAGTGTTTGTAAGTGCGCCCACAGGTTGCTGAGCGTATCGGCTGTGTACATGGTTACGGCTACATTGCGGAGCTCAGTAGACAGCTTAGTCATGTCGCACGGTAGACAGCCGTAGCTGTCGTGCACGAAGCTGAGCTCAGCGCCGTCCATGGCTTCAACCGTAAGCTGCAGCATCGCGGCGTCGTAGCTGTGAATGATGTTAGCTACGATGGCGTTGGTGTGCTGGTGGATTTTAGGCTTGCCAGCGTTGTCGTTATAGTCAGGTATCCATGTGCGCTTAGCACCGCCGAGCTTGACTTGCACAGACCGCACTTCGCGGTAGTTAGGGTACACTGTAGAGCCGCTGTGTGTGATCCAGTTGGGCTGGTTGTTGCTCTTTACAATAACCTTAACGGCAGCAATTAGGCTGTCACGCACGGCCATGGCCTTAGGCGCTGCGCCTCCCATAGCAGCCCACAGTGCGTCGCGGAACTTGGCCGATTGCTCACGTGTGCGGGTATCGCCACGATCTGATGTTGAGCAGAAGCCGTCCTCAATGACTTGCTCGCCTAGGCCGTTGAACGTGGCGCCGTAGGGTATGGTCATGCAGCCGCGCTTCACAATCTTGCGGATGCCCGGTGCACTTTTGCCGTTGCCCATATCAGTGCCTTTGGTGCCCATGTCTTTCCAGTACATAGCGGCGTCGCTGTAGTCTTCCTCAATGATTGCCATGAAGCGCTCGCCGACGGTTGCGTAGAAGTCTTCGCGGACTGACGCATCGCCGATCACGTTAGTGGCACGCGAGCCAACTTCGTCGCGCATGAGTAGCGACAGGTGCTGCATGCCGTTGCATGTACCGTCGACATAGACAAAGCAGCGTGACTTATAGGCAGACGCATCGCCGCTGTTAAGCGCACTGTTGATTTCGTCCATAAGTACGAGCACCTTGAGCGGCTCTTCGACGTCGTCGTGGCACCACACTCGATCGCTCAGTGGGTTGGCCACAATGCCGGCCATGCGAGGCGTCAGTGCTTTAGCCTTAGCGATTTTTGTGTCGCGTAAGTCTTTGTCGTAGCCCATTGCGTTGCCGAGCTCGTGGTACAGCCACCACAGTCCGTCTTCACCTAGCGCCTTGCCTTCGGTGCCGCTGACCAGTAACGCCTTGGCAGTCTTCGTAGTCTGCGGGCCGAGTCCTTTGTAGGCCGTGGTGTAGATGCGGCCGCGGAAGTCGAAGTACGTTGGAAAGTAGATCTTCTCAAACGCACATGCTTCGGAGCACGCAGCGACTAAGTCTTGAACAGACTGACGCTTAGCGGCGTTAGACATGCGGGTGCGGGCGGCGCGGCGTGCGTACTGCTTGTCGGTCTCTTGCTCAGTCTTTGGTGCGGTCTCCTTAACGCCGACGAGCTTGTCTGTAGTAGGCTGGTCAAACGTGGCGAGCCACTGGAACGCCTTGATGTTGATAGCAAACGGTTGGTTTTGAATGGCGTTGGCCGCACGCAGTGCTGTGTCAGACGGATCACGCATAACGTCGCTGCGCGGTGCGCCGACTTCACTCAAGTAGCGGTGACGGACAGATAGCTCACCCTTCAGCAACGGCCGTGGCTTGCACACCATGAAGCCGAGCGACGCTCTTGTAGCCACATTCTCAAGAAACTCATACTCCATGGCTTCTTGTATCTCGGTGCGTAAGCGCCATGCGGCGACCGACTGGTTGCCCTTGCCTTGGTCAAACACGCGGTGCATGATTGTATTCAGCGTTTCCTCAATCGCTGAGATCACATAAATGCCAGTAGATATGCGTACGTGGCTTTCAGTCTTAACCTCAAGCAGCGCGCTTGCGTCGTTCTTTAAGTGCGACAGCTTTGATGGCCGCGCGTCGTTGGCCTTAGCCAGTGTGATTAGTGGCAGCTTGTCAAACGGCTTCTTAATGCCTTTGCGTGCCGCCACGACAACGTTGTACCGTGCTTGCGATTCGACTGCGTAGCCGATACGCGACGCGAGTGTGTTCTCCTTGATTTTGTAGGATGGTGTGCCAGTGTCTTCGTCGGTCGCGGCGACGCGGATTAGCTCTTGGTAGATCGCGGCTGCCAGCTGCTCTTTAGTAATCAGCATTAACAGCTTGTGGTAGTCTTGCATGCGGGCAACTTCGTAGATCGTGCTGTGCATTGTGGCACACACGTCGACTAGCTCGCGGAGTACTGGTCCAAGTACAGTGGCACCACCAGACGAAGTCAACGACTCCATGCGGTCCATAGCTGTCTGCGTGGCGGCTTCAATGATTGACAGCTCTCTGTCGTATTGAGTCTCTTGCAGTACTAGCTCTTTTAGCTCGTTAGTGGTGTCCATGGTGTTCTCCTTAAAGTGCCTCTACGTTGGCGCAGTCTTCGAAGTCTTCAGCGTAGTACTCGTCGTCTTGACAGTACTGTTCGATGAACTGGTCGATTGATTCTGGCGTGCTGCCGTACATGCTTAAGTCGTCACTCATAGTGCTGCTCTCCATTTGGGTATAACGATTGTTAGATCTTCGGCTTGAAACTCGTCAAGACTATACTCAATCTGCAAAATGCTAGCGACCTCATGGTCGTAGTAGCGGGCGCGTATCAGTGCCGTCGCGCGTTCACGTATTTCGTACATAGTTTCGATCCTCCGTAGATCATCATCAGTGAGGCGGTGCAGCCTCAGACTATTTTGTCGGTCTATCCCGTGAGGGGCCGGCAGCGCTTTCGACGTAGCGTTGCTTGACGTTGAGTGCATCTTCTCAGATGCTAGGGGCTATGGGAGCCCCTTATTTTAAACTTTTTAGCGTTGCAGCCACAGCCCGTCTTCAGTGACTTCGTCCATGTTGGCGAGGCTCAGCGTTGTTCTATTGTCGGCACAAATGTGCACTGTCCAGTGCTCTTCGTCTGTGAAGTCAAAGCAAAGCCACTCGTAGGCTTCGCCGCTGTCGATTGAGCGCACGTCTAAGATGACGGCGTCGTCAATGCCGATTACTGCTAGCGCGTCGATTACGTGGTTTGAGACTTGCATAGGTTGCTCCTTATTTAATGATTTCGACACCAGTTCCAATGCACTTGTCGTTGAGCCATAAGTGCTTGTAGCGGTTGATCTCGTAGAAGTTATGCTCGGTACAGGCCTCAGCACTAAACCACTTTGAGGTGAGGTCTTGGTTGAACTCAGTTAGCTCAAGACGGTTGACGTCGCCAGTCACTGTTGAAATGTAAGTTAGGTACATGGTGTGTCTCCGTAGTTGATGAGGAGATCTTATCAGAACTAAGGGGCATGGGAGCCCCTGTTTTCACATTATTTTTAAAGTATTTCACAAGTCTCGTAGGCCAGACTTAGTGCCGCGTCGAAGTCAGAGCCCATGCTAACGTGCTGCTCCACTTCGGCTGCTAGCTGCGTGTACTGGATTACCTCAAAGGCGTCCATGTCGTAGCCGTTACTGATTATCTCAAGAAAGTCTAGCATTAGTGAGCATCTCCAATATGTCGTTGTAGTCACGGATGCGGCATACAGCCACGGTTGATTCTTGAGGGCTAAACTCGCCTTCGTCTAGTGCACGCGTCACCTCGCTCAGCGCAAACTGGCACGCGAGTATCAGTGAGGCGCTTTGTGATTTAGTTAGTTCCATTTGTTACTCCTCGGTTGTTTAAGGCTCCGCGCATGTCGAGCCCCATGATGACTACCTGCAAGGCAATCAATGTGTAGAGCTGCTGCGCTGCCAGAATCACTATAAACACCATGCTGGCTATGGCCGACATGTAGAACCCGTTGACGCGCTTGCGCGCCAAGTGGCTCGTAATGTATAAACGCGAGATAACTACAAGTGCGAACACCAACACCTGTAGCATCTCAATGGCGACTGGGCTAACCAACGCGACTGACCTCGATGTCGATAAGTGTCTGTAGCGTGCGTGCTAGGTTCTGCTGTGCCTCAAGTTGCGGGTTGCCTGACTGGGTAAGGTGGACAGACACACGGCGTAGCAGCTCAATGGCTTGGTTGCCGTGGTGCTGGGTGTTCAGTTTGTCTTGTGGGCTCATAGCGTGTTCTCCAGCTTAACGATCTGGCGGCGAATACTAGCGTTAGTCATGCCTCTGTTTACACAGCACAAAATCCAAACAGGCACCCAGAGCCCTGCGGTGATTAGCGACAGCAGTAGGTGTAGGATGTGGTTGTTGTTTTTTATCTCCGCTTGCAGGCGTTGAGCCTTGAATAGGTTAACCGTGCTCATGATCGCTTGCCTCCTTTATCACTGCGCGTTCGGCGCCATGTGCCACTAGTTGTGCGGCTACGCTCTTGACCGCGGTTGGGCCCAGTGCGGACCTTTGGTGTTTTGCCTTTACCTCCAAACATAACTTTCTCCTTAGTGAATTTGTCTGCCCAATACGGGCGTGGTGTCAATTCCGTCGCTGCCGCGCTTCACAATGCGGAACTCGCGCTCCGGTATGTCGCACTCGAGCAGCGTCTTGTAGTCGCACGCAAACGCCTCAAAGCTGAAGCCGGCCATGTCAGCCCACTCGCCGTCGGCGTCCATCATCTGTACTATGTAGTTGAGTCTCATCGGTCCATGTCCTCGGCCAGTTGTAGTGTCTCGGCACGCTCGAAGTTGCGCGACTTAATTAAGTAGTCTGCTAAGTTGCATCGGCGGCAGTGATTACGCTGCCAGAAAAACACGCGATTAAGCACACGTACGGCGACAGCCGCCAAGCGGAACTCGTTACGCAGTCTGTAGCAGCGTCCGCACAGTGTCTCGTAGCTGTAGCCGCCGAGTAGCGTATTAATTAAAATGCTGATTGCTCTAAACACTTCCATGTTAGCTCCCTAAGTATGTGTTGATGTCGACCCAAGGCCGGTTGTACTTGCTGGCGCGGTTTTGCTTGTGAAACCAGCCGCGACAATGGTTCATCTCGTGGTTGACCGTTTTGGCTGAGATGCGGCGTGTGCGGTAGTAGATTGTGCACTGCTTCAAGCTAACACTAAGCACCGCGCAAGCGTCAGCGCCGTCGCCACATACGCTCTCAAACTTGGTGCTGCCTACTTTCTCAAAGGTGACTTCGGCGCCTATGAGGTCTTCGCAAGGGCTCTGGTGCGCACCCGCACACTCAGCGGCGTTGGCTGGCTCCACCACAAACATGAGTACCAGTATCACGAGCGTTGATATCACACCGACAATGCCGTGCTCAGTATTTGTTTGTTTCATCGTTGCTGCTCCTTGGCGAGCCACTCGCCTAACGTTAGTTCTGATTGCTCCACTTGCTTGCGGAACGTTTTGTACTGGTCGAGCGTCCACGAGTTGCCTTGGAGTTCGCCACGTGTTTCCATGATGAGCTCAAACGACGGATCGCCTTGTGGCGCCTCGAAGAGCCATTTGACCTTACGGCTGTCGTTGAGCGGCTTGGCCTTAGTGACTCTATTCTGCATCGGTTGATCTCCGTACGCCGCTGAATATCTTTAGGCCGCCAGTGCGGCGGGCAAACACAAGCTCGTCGAAGACGGTGAAGTCTTGCCAGAGACTCAAGCCCTTATCCCACAGCTCGTCAGCTCCGCGCTCGTCACAGTCAATGTGTAGTGACTCCATGGCTTTAGTGAACTGCGCAATACCGTCGCGAGCTTGCCACAATGCGTACCTACGCGCTTCTTTAACGTCTTTCATGACAGCTCCTCAATGATCTGTAAGATTTCGTCAGTGCCAATAAAGTCTGTGGTGCAGTCGTCTGTGTAGTACATAGTCGGTGTCCTTATTCGCTCGCGGCGATTAACTTGAATGGTGTGTTAGGCACGTTGTAGTCGGCGTCACTAATCTCAATGACTTCAGCACCGTCATACAACTCAACAATAAATTCGATGTACTGCTCGTACTCTGACTCGCTCATGCTACAGCCCTCGCAACGTTAAGCGTGCAGCCGTCTTCAAGCGCCTTGTAGACGTTGAGTGCGTATGTGGCCTCGCGCTTAGTGGCGTGGCGTTCCATGAAGGCGCCGTCGCGGTAGACGTCGTAGGCTCTAATAGCAACTGCTCGTTGAATGTAATACATAGTTTCGGCCCTCCGTAGGCCATCGTCAGTAGAGCGGTACAGCTCTATACTATGTCTATCGGTCTGTCCTTATTATCGGGCCGGCTCGTCTTTCATCGCAGCGTGAGCATCGCGGTATGGGTGCATCCTATCGGACTGGTAGGCTAATGGAACCCCCTATTTGAAAATAATCGCAAAAAACTTGAAGGCGCCAAACGAGGCCTAGGGTCTAGGTCCTAATAGATAGGTTAAGGGTTGGTTGTTGGGGTTGTTACTCTAAGAGTCTACTTTAAGACTTACCCCTACTTAGAGTGCACAGGGGTTCTCCACTAAGCAGTGCATATAGCGGCAATAATGGACTACACCACCAACAACTACCTATACCTATATATAGGAGAGCTACTCAAATGCCCACTAATTACGTTTTTGCTGCTAAATGCACTGCATAGTGGAGAACCAATTCGCGTTCTGCAAACCAACCCCGCCAACGGAGGATACACCATGGCACGAAACCAAACACCACGCGCACGTCTTGCGACTGCCAAAGGCACTGCTCACTTTGCTTACATTGATAAGCCCGACTCAGGTCGAGAGTACAGCGACGACAAATACAAGGTGACGATTAGCTTTGCTGAGAACGATCCATTTGTTGCTACGCTGACTGCTAAAGTCGACGCGCTGCTCGCTGAGCACTTCGGTGACAAAGTCCCGCGTAACATCCACAACCCCATCAAGCACGGTGACGACACTAACGTCGATGCACTGGCTGGCCGTATCTTTATACGTGCTAAGTCTGGCAACCAGCCGCAGCTCCTCGATGCTAAAAACAATCCAGTGCCAGCCAACATCACTGTATTCAGTGGTGACGTAATCCGTGCTGCGATCACATTAGCAGTCTTTGATGGTGCACAGAAGGGCGTCACAGCGTATCTCGATATGGTCAAAATCATTGAGAAGCGTAACACCGGTCCGTCTGACAGTGGCAGCATCTTCGGCGACGACGAAGGTTTTGAAGCTCCTGCTGCGACATCAGTACAAGAGTCTGCGCCGTTTACTGACGACGACGACTTTTAATGCCTCCGGCGAAGCGGGTGGACACTGCATCTATGGTCCGTCGCTTCGTCGGTGACACAGTACTGCTTATGCGTCAACAGTCTGATGACGTACGTGTGCTCCGTATACCAGTCGAGCCGGCTCCTGCGAGTCGGCCTAAGGTTGGTAAATACGGAGTATACTACTCTAAGGCACACCAACGATTCCGCAACGAAGCTAAGCCATGGTGCGATGCTTGGGATGCGGATGCGTACACACCGATATGGATTGGCCCTATTGCAATTCTCGTTGAGGTTGTATGCACACGTCCAAAAACGGGAAAGCTAATAGCACCGCGCGGTGACGTAGACAACTTTGTTAAAATACCGCTGGACAACATGACGCAGTCGGGCAAGTTCTGGACCGACGACGCACAAATCCTGATTCTTCACACCGCTAAGCGCTATGCTACGGACGACGAGGAAGCAGGTGTAAACATACACTGGCACAAAATTGAGGAGATCAACTAATGCCTACTTCACAAGACGAAATGATCCGCCGCCACTTAGACATGGTGGGCAGCATTACCTGCATGGAAGCACAGACAGTGTACCGCGTACGCAGCTTAACGTCAGTTGTTGCACGTCTACGCAAAAACGGCATGGTAATTGAGTCAGAGCGCAAGGCCGATCCAACTGGCCAGCGGTACGTGCGCTACCACACAACTAAGTAAGGAGTAAGTATGAACGTTGCATCGATTAGACAGCATTTTATAGACGAGCTTGCTGCAGGCAATTTCACTGTGGCGCGCGACGGCTCAAAAACCATCGAGCTAATCGGTGCTTCGTTCACTGCGGACGAGGAGGCAATCTTCGGTGAGCCTTGTTACAGCTACATTGACGCAGAGCTGCGGTGGTACGCTAAGCAGTCTCTTAACATTAACGACATCTACGGTCCACAGCGCGAAGCGCCTAAGGCGTGGCAAATGTCCTCAAACATCCACGGTGAAATCAACAGCAACTACGGCTACTTGATCTTCAACGCGGCGAACGGCAACCAGTTCAACAACGTGTTGGAAGAGCTGTCTAAGAACCCTAACAGCCGCCGAGCATCAATGGTGTACCAGCGCCCATCAATCTGGGACGACTACAACGCCAACGGTAAGAACGACTTCATTTGTACCAACGCAGTCACCTACTACATTAGGGACGGCGCAGTGTACTGTGTTGTTCAAATGCGCTCCAACGATGTCGTGTACGGCTACAAGAACGACTACGCATGGCAAGAGCAAGTCCTTGAGACGCTGACACAGCGCCTTAACCAGCACGGCAACAACTACGCAACCGGCACGATCACATGGCAGGTCCAAAACCTGCACGTATACGAACGCCACTTTAACCTAGTACGCTAAGGAGCACGTCATGAACCAGACAAACTATTCAACACTGTACGACCGCAACATCGAGAACAGCCATGCAGAGCTAGCGCGTCTCAACAAGTACAATGACTGCAGCACCTACACTGAGTCGCTCGAGCGGCCAGCAAGCAAGCAGTACGTTGTAATGCCTGACGGCACAATCGAGTTCCTACGATAAGGAGAGCACAATGGGCAATTTTGTAGGCCACGAGCCTTGTCACGAGTGTGGCAGCAGCGACGCATTAGCGCGCTACGACGACGGATCTGCATACTGCTTCAAGTGCGAACATCACGAAAAAGCAACCGGAGAGGAGGTGCGTGTGTCAACACCACAGCAACCAACAGATACGCGCTTCCTTAAAGGTAGCTATGAAGATATGCCCAAGCGGCGCATCAAAGCCGACACGTGTCGGTCGCTTGATTACCAAATGGGCACGTACCAAGGACAGAAGTGTCAAATAGCACCTGTGCACAACGACCGCGGTGAGCTAGTGGCGCAGAAGCTGCGGCTGCCAGGTAAAGACTTCCGTGTACTTGGTGACCTTAACGCCGGTGGTCTTATATTCCAGAACCGCGCCAAGGAAGGCGGCAAGCGCTTAGTCATCACCGAAGGCGAGATCGACGCACTGTCGTACGCTCAGGCTCAACCTAACTGGCAGGTAGTGTCACTGCCTAACGGCGCACAGTCTGCCGCCAAGTCAATCCGCCGCTCGATTGAGTTTGTTGAGTCGTTTGACGAAGTAGTGCTACTGTTTGACATGGATGAACCCGGCCGCGAAGCAGCACACGAAGTTGCACAGCTGCTGACACCGGGCAAAGCCAAGGTCGCCTCACTGCCCATGAAAGACGCCAGCGACATGCTCATGGCTAACCGCGTCAAGGAGCTTATCAACGCAGTGTACGCCGCCAAGACGTTCCGGCCTGATGGCATTGTCAGCGGCACCACTGTAGACCTTGAGTCTGTCATGCGCGGCGTCAAGCGCGGCTGGACTATGCCGTTTCCTGAACTTGACAAAATGACGCGTGGCATTCGTCCTGGCGAGCTGCTGCTACTGGCCGCCGGCTCAGGTTTAGGCAAGTCTACTATTGGCCGCCTCATGACGCACCACGTCCAGCAAACCTACAATATAAAGGTTGGCTACGTGATGCTTGAGGAGTCCGTAGACGTCACCGCTCGGCAGCTTATAGCTTTGCACTCCGGTGTGCGCTATGTTGAGCTAGCGGAGAATCCTGAGCTACTAGACCGCGACCAGTGGCAGACGGCGTACGACAAAGCCGTTCAACCGTCCGCGTTCTACGATAGCTTTGGTTCAACTGACATTGATAACCTAATCGCTAAGCTCAACTACCTTGCACTGGCAGAAGAGTGTAAAGTGATACTGCTTGACCACGTCTCAATGGTCATATCGGGCTCAAAGTCAGATAACGAGCGCAAAGAGCTTGACCGGTTAATGACTGAGTTGCGCACACTCTGTGAGCGTACTGGTGTCAGCATCATCGCTATTAGCCACGTTAACCGTGTGACGTCCAACAACTCGTTTGCTAACGAAGGCGGGCAAATCAGCCTCAACTCGCTACGCGGCTCGGGCGCACTGGCACAGCTAGCTGATACTGTGGTTGGTGTCGAGCGTAACCAGCAAGACGAGGACAACAAAAACGTAGTGCACTTTCGACTGCTTAAGTCGCGTGTTACAGGTGAGACTGGTTCAGCAGGCCACGCCAAGTATAGCCACACTACTGGACTACTCACCGCTTGTGCGGCGCCGCAGGCGTCGGGCGATGAGCAGTCTGCAATCTACGACGACGACAACAACGATTTCTAAGGAGGGATTAAATGCTTCGTCTACTATGCGCTGTAATACTTTCAACCGTGTTTTGGTGTGTTGGTGCCTTAGCAGGCGAAGCGCCTAAATCAGAAACAACTAAAGAACGCGCTCAGCAACTAGAGTGGATTAAGCGGTGCCTTAGCACTTATAAGTGCAGCAAGTCACCAAAGTATTTGACTATCAAGAAGTTTGACAGCAAGCACCGTGTCGTCCTCACGTATGAGGATGATATGGGTGTTGTGCTTCAATTCCGTATTGAACTTTAAGGAGATGACTATGACGACACTAGTATTTGACGTCGAGACAAATGGCTTCCTCGAGGAGCTAGACACAATGTGGTGTATCGGTATCGCCGACATCACAGACGGTGTCGTCAAGGTCTACACGGACCACAGCGATAAGTACGACGGCACAATTGCCGAAGGCCTTGCGCGGTTAAGTGCCGCTGAGCGTATCGTTGCACACAACGGCCTTGGCTTTGACCACTTTGCTATCGAGAAGCTTTACCCAGGAACGCTCAAGCGCGCTCAAATGTACGACACGATCGTTGCCGGTGCGCTTGTCGAGCCTGACCAGCGTTCGCACGCCATTGCAGCGTACGGTCAGCGATGGGACTTCCCTAAAGGCGACTTTAAAGAGTTTGACCGGTTCAGCGACGAGATGGTCACGTACATGGTTCGCGATGTCGACATCAACGTCAAGGTCTACCACTACGTTACTGATTTAGTCGCTAAGCAAAAGTGCGAGCGTGCACTGGACATTGAGCACAAAGTGCAATGGTGCTTGGTGCTGCAGCAACAGCACGGCTTCCGCTTGGACGTTGAAGCGGCGCAAGAGCTAGACGCTGAGCTACGCGGTGAGTTGTTCGACCTTGAGCACCGGCTGTGTGAGGTGTTCGGCGAGACCTACCGGCCTAAAAAGGGCAAGTGGGACTGGCAGAACTACCAGTGGGATCAAGTAGATACCATAACACCTAAGGCTAATAACCGCCGGTACAACTACACGCAAGGCGCAGCGTTCACACCTATCATTGCTGAAATGTTCAACCCTGGTTCACGCCCGCAAGTTGCACGTCGTCTTATGCAGCTGTACCGCGGATGGCGTCCAACACAGTGGACAGCGTCAGGTCAACCGCAGATTGACGAAAAGTCACTCAACGGCCTTGACTACGCCGAAGCGCGTCTAGTGTGCCGCTACTTAACTGTGGCTAAAATGCTTGGCCAGTTGTCTGACGGTAAAAACGGTTGGCTCAAAGTTGTTAAGCCTACAGGCTACGTCCACGGCCGCGTAAAGTCAGTCGGCTGCCGCACGCACCGCATGTCGCACTTCTCACCAAACCTAGCGCAAGTGAGCAAGAAAGACAAGCGCATGCGTCAAGTGTGGGTTGCAAACGAGGGTGAGGTCATGGTTGGCTGTGATGCCTCTGGGCTTGAGCTTCGCATGTTGGCGCACTACCTAGGCAAGTACGACGGTGGCGCTTACGGTGAAGCTGTGGCCTACGGGTCGTCGTCCGACGGCACTGATGCACACACCCGGATGATGAAGGCTGTAGGGTTTAAGTCGCGCGACGTGACAAAAACTCTGACATACGCCTTTTTGTATGGTGCAGGTAATGGCAAGCTAGGCGAGGTCGCTAACAAAGATCGTGAGTTGGCGGGCGAGCGTAAGCTGGCTAAATCCGGTGAGTCGCGGTTAGGTGGCGAAGTGCGCAAAAAAGCTGAGCGTGGTATTGAAGGCCTTGAAGCACTAATCCAGCTGGCACAGCGTGCTGACAAGCAGCGTGGTTTCATTCGTAGTTTAGATGGGCGCATTGTGCAAACTAACGGCCAACACTCAGCACTAAATACGCTGTTACAAAGTGCGGGTGCAGTCATAATGAAAGCAGCACTTGCTATATTTCACTTTGATCTGTGTAAAGCTGAAGGCCTTGTCAACGACGACGACATGCCCGTAGGCTGGTCGTACTTAGCTAATGTGCACGACGAAGCGCAGTTTTCTGCAAAACCCGAAATAGCCGAGCGGCTAGGTCAATTGTTTGCACAGTCTATTGTTGAGGCTGGCAAGCAGCTTGACATGCGCTGTGAGCTCGCAGGCGAGTACATGATCGGCAACAATTGGTCCGAAACACACTAAGGAGAACCACATGAAGAAGACAGCGTTAATCGACGCAGACATCATCACATACCTAGCAGCGTACTACTCAATGAGCAAGTTCGACGACGGTGAGGTGTGGGTCGACATGGCGTCGGCAAAAGACGAAGTCCACCGCGTGGTTGAGGAGTGGCGCCTCGGCGCTGAGTGTGAGCAAGTGCTGATGGTGTTGTCACCTGATGACCGCACCAACTACAGGTCGATTGTTTGGCCTGCGTACAAAACTCACCGCAAGTCGAGTAACAAGCCTCCCCACATTGGGGAGGTCGCTCAGTACATTAAGGACTGCTACGACTGGTCGATGGTTAGTTACCTCGAAGGCGACGACGTCATGGGCATCATGCACACTCGGGATCCAGAGAGCACCGTCATCGTGTCTACGGACAAGGACATGCTAACTATCCCGGGTAGTCACTACAACCCTAACAAGCACACAGGGTGTGGCGTACAGACCGTGAGCAAGGCGCAAGCCGATCACTGGCTCTACACACAAGTGTTGACTGGCGACTCGACCGATGGGTATAAAGGTGTGCAGCGATGCGGACCGGTGGCAGCTGAGAAGATCCTCTCTGAGCTCCACGGCTGTGACTTAGTGAAAGGAGTCCCAACGTATTGGCACAATCCGGAAGCTATCCACACGGCAGTTCTGGATGCGTACGAGCGGTCTGGTCAAGGTGTGTCGGCCTTCCTGGAGAACTTCGCCATGGCTCGCATCCTCACCGATGACTACTACATCAGTGATCCAAAGACAGTGCTGCTGCCGACTACCGAGTACGGCGTCAACAAGGAGCTTAGGTTGTGTACGTCTTAGAGGTGTACATTAACTTGCCCGGCATTGGCTGGACAGGTGTTGACTCCTACAAACTAGGCACCGACCGCCATACGGCTCTGACCAGTCCACGGATTGGTCGGGCCGTTGAGTCGGTACACACACGCTACAAGTTCCCCATGTACTTTGCAATTAAGCACACCCCAAGCGAGGCCTAACGGCTTCGCTTTTTTTTCGATAAAAAAGCCCCCACGGAGTGATCCGTAGGGGCGTTTCGTTGTTATTGTTATCCACGTCGCATCTGGTCTGCTAGGCGCGTCGCTCGGTCGCCAACTTGGTTGGCCCACCGGCTGTCTAGCATCTCGGATGCAGCTGTGTTGTAGTCGGCAGCACGTAGTGCCGCCAGAAAGTTTTTGAAAGCTGCTAGCCGCGTCCGGCCGAGGTTAAAGGTCATGTTGATTAGTACAGCCTGTCGTGCGGGTGATAACTGGTCCCACACGTTGCCTACAAGCGCCTCAGCGCCCCTCTCAGCAATTATGATGTCAGCCCTGAGCATTGCGTCAGCTTCGGCTTCGGTGATTCCTACGGCGTCTAGGTTGCGCCCGTAGCCGATCGTCAAAGCTCCAGCGGTGCAGTGGTAGGGCTTTAGTCGTAGACCTTCGTCGGTCTTTATTTGTTGTACTGCTATCTCAGTCGTGTTCACAAGGTATCACCTCAGCAAAGCCGTAGTGTCCGAGGAACGTACCGGTGTCGTTGTGCATAGGATAACCGTTGACACGAACACATCGCCGCACAGTGCCACGGATGCTCACACGGAACTCGACAGTGTACCCAGCTTGTCCCGAGATGGCTGCCTTGAAACGCGAGTAGACCCTCTCGACATCTTGCTGATGTATATAGGGAGCGGTTCCAATGCGGAGCATGTTACGGGGTGTTGTGTGGTACAGGTCTGCGAAGGCGTCGTTGACAAGCGTCAGTCGGCCAGTCGCGTCTGTCTCGTAGTATGGTGAGCTGATAGCATCAAGCATACGCAGTTGTCGTTTGTCCAGCTCGCGGTTGTGCACCTCGAGCGCTGCCACTTTGTCCGCTAGGGTCGTCTCGTCGTCTGCCGATAGCAGGACGTGCAACCTGACCAGTAGGTCTGCGGCTTCTTCGTTGGCGAGCATCTGGTCCTTGCGGAACTGATCGAACTCGTGATACGGCACCGCTCTGTGGCGGCTTATCCCGTACTGGGCGGCGATCTCTGCAAAGAACCAAACCAGCAACCCACCAACACTGGCAACCCTAATCAGGCTGTAGTTGTCGACGGCCCACTGATGGGCGACAGGCGACTCAGAGTAAGTCGCTGCGATAGCGTAAAGAGCAAGCAAGGCCATAAGGCGGCGAGGCTTGCCGTTAGCAAAGGGTAGCAGCTCCCGTAGGAGCTGAGAGATCACTCGGCTTCGTCTTCTTCGGCGGGTGCCGCAAAGACTGCCGCACAGATCGCTTGGACCTGCACGGACTCTTGTGAGTAATCGTCACCGGCCTGTACAACGTGGCGGTGATAGCTTGACGAGATAACTGCACCGTCTTCGACGATCTTGGTGGCTACTCGTACTTGAACGCAGACGCCGGAGTCAGTGTTGACGACTTCGATTTTGTCTGCTGTTACTTCTTTGGTTAATGACATTGTTGTCTCCTGTTAGTCCAGCCCCAGAGTCCACTGAGGCTATAGGTTATTAAGCGGTTTGATAAACTAACGACATTCGCACCTGAAAATCGTTGTCAATGTCTGACGCGCTTAACGGTGTGTTCGTGTCTGTTAAGGCCGATGCGATTTTGTTTATCGTAACAGTGGCTTGATTTTGAGTTGCATTTCCTGTTAAGCCGTAAATCGCACTTGTAGCGCCGCCCCAGAAATTGAAGATAGCCGCCGCCTCAACTGAGGTGCTTACTAGATTGTCGCCTACGGTAAATGGCAAATTAGTAAGGCTTAAAGATCCCGCACTGGTTCCTTTGGATGATAATACTAAATTCACTGTTACAAATACTAGGCGCCCAACTTTAGTGTAAGATCCTGATTGTGTTGCATAGGTAAAATCAGAAGTCGTCGTGCCTGTAAACGTAGGAGTAAACGTCCCTTCTTCATAGTCGTCCAGCTTGTTAGCCGCCGTAGTACCGCCGAGGTGGATACCGCCTGATAGGAAAACGTCTTTGAAGCGTCCAGAAGCGTTTCCAAGCGATATAGCGTCATCTCTTAAGCCAGTATCGCTTGCTGGTTGAATTACTTCAATATCAGGGCGGAACATAAGAGCAACGTCGCCACCGCCCACATACATACGTGAAGAACCTGTAATAGTGTGAGTGCCCATGGAGCCGACTGTAACACCGTCTGCACGTAGGTTAATCATTTCACCGTCAGAGGTTAAACGGTTAACTTGTAACGGGTACTTTCCATCAGCCGCTAACTTGACCTGTCCGTCTGCTTGAACTTCTGCGCCAACAGTATTCATAGTGTCGGGAGAAGTTTTACCAACCAGTAAGTTTCGGCTAGAGTCTATGCGTAAGGATTCAGGGCCACCATCTTGAATAAACCGGTGCTCGCCCGAAGTCGATGCTGCGTAGTAATTATGAGTCGAGAATGTAAACCTTGCGTGGTCTCTGCTTTGGTCATATATGGCACCGCTATCCGCCATAAGGACAGCGCCTGATAGGTGAAGGTCTTTGAAGGGGACAGTAGAGTAGCCTAAGTCAATAGCATCAGCCCTAGCACCACCTGTTGGACCCCAAGGATATATAGAATCCAAGTCACCACGGAAGTTTAGTCCTGTGTCGCCTGAGCCAATGAAGAGGCTTCCTGAGTTAGTACCAATGGAGCCGACGTTGGCGTTGTCTTTGTTAAATGTAACAACAGAGCCGTCACTAGTTTGGCGGTTGATCTGCAATGCAGACGCACCGTCTCTAGTGATACGGACTAAGCCATCAGCCTGAACTTCAGTGCCAGCAGTGCCGAATCCTGTAGCAGTCTTACCAACAAGCAGATTCTGCGAGCCATCAATGCGCATGGCTTCATTTGTTAAAGCACGAGTGTCATTGCTAAAGCCTGATTTGCCGACGCTAAAAGAAAGATACTCTGTCCCCCAATTCCCGCCTTCAAAACCAGACGTAATATCTGCTGTTCTTCGTGGGCCATTGTCTGCTGTACCTACAAAAGTTCCATAAAATGCTAAGTTTGCATCCTCGCCTTGCGCATCCCCACTTGTAAGAAGCGAAAGGTTGGAGTCACCATCACCAGCTTTACCACCTCTAATTGCAGTTTTTCCGTAGACGTTAGGCGAGTCCGTGCCGATTCCAACATTCCCGTTGGAGTCCAGAGTGACTCTATCGCTTGAGCCGTCTCTAATAACCAGATTGGCACTTGTAAGTCTAAAGTCATATTTATTGGCATCATTTTCCAAAGATAGAACATTACTGCCTGTAGTGCCTGCAACTTTTAAATGCATAAGCGATGCAGGGTCGTCCGTGCCGATTCCAACCTTGCCGCTTGCGGTGATACGCATGGCTTCAGCGGCGGCTGTCGTCACGTCTCCTCTGGTTTTAAATGCCATAGCATGTGATGAACCAAAGTCGTTCTCAGAAACAACGTCAATCACACCTCTTGCTAGTCCAGTGTTACCACCTGAGCCACCTGACGTGTCGTCTGAGTAGAACCCAAGAGAGGAAACGGTGTCGCCTGTGGTGAACGAACCGTCACGACTATCAGTGATACGAAGCTCAACACCTGAGTCGGATATTTCTAAAGCCGACGCTGGATTGTTAACGCCTATTCCAACCGCGCCGTCTTCGGTAATGCGGAGGCGTTCGTTGCCACCGCCTTTAGTTCCGATAGTTCCTGTGTGGAACTTAACGACAGACGCAGGCTCGGCCAGCCCCGTACCACCCCCTACAATCAATGTGTTATTAGTGGATGAAGCGGCTAGGTACATCATT